>Ga0302271_10000917_pt1 | contig 29133 bp, 42 predicted proteins | sample III_Bog_N1_1_FD_198767 | JGI IMG/M metagenome (GOLD analysis project Ga0302271, IMG submission 198767) | Peat permafrost microbial communities from Stordalen Mire near Abisko, Sweden - III_Bog_N1_1 | ecosystem: Environmental > Terrestrial > Soil > Wetlands > Peat | place: Sweden: Abisko... | reverse complement strand
TAGAAAAAAATTAATAAAACCTCTATCTCAAATTGATATTAGGATTTCATTGGATAATGAAACAGATAAAATATTTAAAGATTCAATAATTTTTGCTAAAGAAATGAAAGCTGAGGAAGTTGGATCAGAACATGTTTTTTATTCTATTTTAGAAAATTCAAATAATTTGGTGACACAATTATTTTCAAAATCACAAGATGTTTATAATTTATTAAAATCAAGATTAAAAAATGAAGATGAAGAAATTTTTAATAATGATATGGATATGGAAGAAATGAACGAAAATAAAGATGAAAAAGTAAATAAAAATTCTAAAACTAAATTGATTGATCAATTTGGAATTGATTTAACAAAGCTTGCAAGAGAAGGATCATTAGATCCAGTTGTTGGACGAAAATCGGAAATTAAAAGAATTTCTCAAATTCTTTCTAGAAGAAAGAAAAATAATCCGTGTCTGGTTGGAGAGCCAGGTGTTGGTAAATCAGCTATTGCTGAAGGTATTGCGCAGTTGATAGTTGATGGTAAAGTACCAGAAAATTTAAAAAATAAAAAAATTATCACACTTGATATGGGTTCTTTGGTCGCCGGAACAAAATATCGCGGGGAGTTTGAACAACGGCTAAAAGGAATTATCAAGGAGATGGAAGATAATAGAAATATTATTCTGTTTATAGACGAAATCCATACTATTATTGGCGCTGGCTCAGCATCAGGTTCTCTTGATGCATCGAATATGTTAAAACCAGCTCTTGGCCGAGGAAGATTCCAATGTATTGGTGCAACCACCCTTGATGAATATCGTAAATATATTGAAAAAGATGGAGCACTAGAACGTAGATTTCAAAAAGTTCTTGTTGAACCAACAAACAAAGTTGAGACATTAGAGATTCTTCAAAATCTTAAAAATCGTTATGAAGATTTTCATAATGTAACTTATAGTGATGAGGCATTAAAAGCCTGTGTTGATTTGACTGATAAATATATGTCTGAAAAATATATGCCAGATAAAGCTATTGATGCAATGGATGAGGCTGGATCAAAAGTTCATGTAAACAAAACTATTGAAACGCCAAAAAAAATACAAGACCTTGAAAAAAGTATTCAAAAGGTTCTTACTGAAAAAGAAAAACTTGTTAATGAGCAAAAATTTGAAACTGCTGCAGAAAAAAGAGATCAAGAAAGATCATTAAAAACAAAATTGGTTATTGAGCAAGACCTTTGGCATAAGGAAATGTCTAAAAATCCAAGAGATATTGTAACTGCTAATGATATTTCTGAAGTTGTTGCATTAATGACAAGAATTCCAGTAGATAATGTTTCTGCGGATGATAATACAAAACTAAAACTTATGACAAATAAAGTTAAAGGTATTGTTATTGGGCAAGACGATGCTGTTGACAAACTAATTCGTGCCGTTAAAAGAGCAAGAATCGGAATTAAAGATCCAACAAAACCTGTCGGCTCATTTATATTCTTAGGTCCTACAGGTGTGGGAAAATGTCATGGTAAAGGAACAAAAATATTGATGTATGATGGTTCTATTAAAAATGTTGAAGATATAAATGTAGGAGATTTGTTAATGGGTGATGATTCCACACCAAGAAAAGTTTTATCTTTAGCAAGAGGTGAAGATAAGATGTATAGAATAAATCCGTTAAATGGCGGAGATGCTTTTGTGTGTAATGAGCCTCATATGTTATCACTTAAAACTACAGGAACAAATAATATTGTAAATATACCATTAAATGAATATTTAAATAAAAGCAAATGGTTTAAACATACACATAAATTATGGAGAACTAATGTTGAATTTGAATCAAAAATGGTGAAAATTGATCCTTATTTTATGGGATTGTGGTTAGGTGATGGGAATAGTCATAATGTTGGGGTAACTACTGCAGATTCGGAAGTAGTAGATTATATTTATAAAATAGCTAAAGATTGGAATCTTAATGTTAGAGTTGATGAATTAGAAAATAATAAATCTAACACTTATGTTATAACTGGTGATTCTAGAGGTGAAAACCATAATAATAATTTAATGACAACTTTCAGAGAATATAATTTGATGAATAAATATAAAGAAAAGGATATTGCTAATAGTAAGTTTATTCCAAATGATTATTTATATAATGATTCATCTGTTAGAAAAGGTGTATTGGCTGGACTTATTGATAGTGATGGTTATCAATTTCATAATTGTTATTTAATATCAACTAAATATTTCAAATTATCAGAGCAAATATTATTTTTAGCTAGAAGTCTTGGATATAGAGCATCAACAACACCTAAAATAGTAAATGGAGAAACTTATTATTCCGTGAATGTGTGTGGTGATTTAAGTGATCTTGATATTATTTTAAGTAGAAAACAATCAACACCAAGAAAACAAAAAAAGAATGTTACTCTAACTGGATTTGATGTTGAATATATCGGAGTTGATGATTATTACGGATTTGAAATTGATGGAAATCATTTATATTTGTTAGGTGATTTTACTGTAACACATAATACCTATCTTGCAAAAATGATGGCTAAGGAGCTTTTTGGTTCTGAAGATGCAATGATTCGTATTGATATGACTGAATATATGGAAAAACATAATGTTTCAAGATTAGTTGGTGCACCTCCAGGATATGTTGGTTATGAAGATGGTGGTGAACTTACTGAAGCAGTAAGACGTAGACCATATTCTATTATACTTTTAGATGAAATTGAAAAGGCACACCCAGATGTTTATAATATTCTTCTTCAAGTGTTGGATGATGGTGTTTTAACAGATAGTTATGGTCGTAGAGTCGACTTTAAAAATACAATTATTATCATGACCTCAAATGCAGGCTCTAGAAAATTAAAAGATTTTGGAACTGGTATTGGATTTAGTTTGAAAACTGAAGATAGTCAAAAAGATAAAAATAATATTATTGATAAAGAATTGAAAAAAATATTCAGTCCTGAATTTTTAAATAGGGTAGATGAAGTGGTTATGTTTAATTCTTTGACAAAAGATAATATTGGAAAAATAGTTGACGTTGAAATAAAATCGACTATTCAAAGATTGAGTGATATTGGCTATGATGTGCATATTACAAAGTCACTGAAAGATTATTTATTTGAAATTGGATATGATGAACAATATGGTGCTCGTCCTCTTAAAAGAGCCATACAAAAGCATATTGAAGATAGTATAACAGACGCTATTATCAACGAGGAGATTAAAGTTGGTGATAGAATATCTATTAGATATGATAAAAAGTTGACTGAAGTTAAAATAGTCAATTTAGCATCAAAAGGATCTTCAAATACTGAAAATGAAGAAGAAGAAGAAGAAATAACAATATAAAAATTAAAAATAAAAAAACCTCTTTAAGAGGTTTTTTTATTTTTATATACCAAATTTTTTATATATCTTTGGAGATAATTAAAAAATGAAATAAATAAATAATGAAAAAGTTTGAAAAAGATTGGTTAAACGCCAATCGTAAAGGTAGTAGAGAAGCAGAGTTAGAACAAACTAACACTGGTTGGAGTGCTAAAACTAAAAAAACATAAAACCTTAAAAGATTACTCTAGAAAAGGTAAATATAAATTTTGTGATGTTGAAAATGAATTTGAAACTTATTAAATGACAACATCAGCAAACATAGCGCCTTTATAATCTATAACAAAAAAAATGAATAGGTGATCATCATCAACATTGATGTGTAGAACATATTGGGAGGAACTTCTTAAATATCAACCACTAAAAGATTATAAGATCAAAGAAATTTGGTATGATGAAGATGAAGAATATAATGAGGGTGAAACTAAAAATTTATACGATTTCCTTAAAAAACGAGAAAAATCATCAAAAGAATTATTAGAATATTTTATAAAATATAATATAAAATTAAGAAAAGAAAAACTTCAAAAAATAAATCAACTTTGAATTATTACTTCTATAAATTTAATTACTTGGTTTTCTAATTCTTTTTTATCCCCATTATTATCAATATAAAAATCATATTTATAATTAGCAACGTTCTTATCAGAATAGTTGTTAGCAACTTCTCTATCGTCTTTTTTTAATAAAACTGTAAGGCAGTTTTTATCATACTTATCTACAAATTTCTGTATTTCGTGTGGCTCTCTACAATGTATAAAATAAACAATATTTTGTCTATCATATTTTGGTAAATTTGAATTATATTTTGATATTTTTTGAACCATATCTTTAAACGGACCATTATTAAATTCACTCCAAATTCTTTTCATTTCTGATAGTAATAATCTAGCCTCTTCAGTTTTTTTTCCATCCCAACCAAAATTTCTTTTTGAAATTTTTTTAACTTTATCTATTGTAGACCAATTAACACTTTCATATTTATAGTGCTTTTTAAAAAAATTGGCAAATTGATCTTTTCCGCTTTGATTTGAACCATTCAAGATAACTATTTTCATTCTTGTATTTCTTTTAATTTTTTTAACTTATCAATCCTTATTTCTTTTGTTGATAATTTATTGTTTTGATGATTAATTTTTTCATATTTAAATTTTACTTTAAGTACACTAAAATCACATTTAGTATTAAAATTTAAATTATTTTCAATTTTTATAAATTGTGCATTTAAATATTTGATAGATAATACATCTGATACATTGATAGTTATTGTAAATTTTATTTTTTCTTTAATTAACTTCATTATAAGTTCATATGGTTGAATTCTATTTCCATCATATTTACAAGAAAATAAAAATTTATTTTTTCTAATTCCTTTAATATTAGTTTCTAATAGTTTTTTTTCGTCTTCATCTATGTCAAAATCAATATCATAAGTTAAATTTTCTAATAAATTAATTTCACTATATGAAGAATCTATTGAATTATTATAATAAGCAGGATTTGTTGAGCCTTGGATCAGATTATATTGTGTGGTGGTTATGGGCCAAGATGGTGCTGGATACTGGAAACCACCTATTGTAGAAGATGTTTGTTGATTTAGTATCGAATGAATAGCTTGAATAGATGACATTGTTTAAATATTATTTTTTAATTTTTATTATTTTTAATAGATAAAGTTTGAATTTTTATATATAGAAAAAAAGAATATAAAGCTAATGGCTAAGCAATCTAAGTTTATGAAATTAAATCCAAACATTCTAATGGAATGGGTGTTTGATAATGAGCATTATGTGAGTGAAAATTATAAAGTTATAACAAATTTAAATGCAAATAAAAAAAGAAATTTTCTTTCTACTTCTGGTCTTAATAATATAAATAATAATCTATTTCAATTAGATTCAGTATTAAATAAATATACACTACCAAATACTGCAAAATATAATTTTTTACAAGAACAAGATTATAATACTGCACCAATTCAATATGACACTGTTAGAATATATTTACCTGTTACTTATAATTTTGTTTTTGATGGATATGTTGGGTTATATTTAAAAATTTTCGCATATGGTTTTTATAATGATATTATTTATGAATTATCAAATATCTTTTTTGATGCTACAAATACTATCAATTCTGGCTTAACTAATTTAGCAATTCCATTTTTTTATGATGAACAGCAATGGGGCAAATATTATCAATTTGATATACCATCAATAGATTATGTGTCTAATCAACGAAGTGGCACAACAACATTACCTAATTCTATTAATAAAAATTTAACAGTTGGGGAGGGTATAAGTCAAACAGCACCAATATTTGTTGATTTTCAATATTTAAATGCCAAAGAAATAATTTTAGGCAATACATATTATTATGCATCTGATTCATATCGCATATCATTTGCAAAAGCGCCAGAATATAATACTTTAGGCGTACAAATACAAGAATCCACAGAAGGTGATTTCTTTGAAATATGGGGAACTTATGGTGAATCAAATGAAAATTTAGATAATTTTGTTAGGGGTCAAGAAAATAAAGGTCGTAAAATAAGAATTGAATATGATATTTATTTATATGAAGAAAATATTCAAACAAATTTACAAACAGTTTCTGTTATTGAAGATTTTACAAAAAAAATTTTATATAGACCAATTTTAACATTTTCAAATACAACAGCTGCAATCAAAATTACAATGAGGATTACAGATTTAGTTGATATGAGTACTATTGAAAAATTTACATCAATTGGGTTGGATAACAATATTCAAAAATATGGCAAAAAATTAATAAGTTTGAACGTTCAAAATCTTAATAAGTTAAAAATATATAATGCTAAACCTGATGAAATAATTTTAGGAAAAGATTATTTTTCAGGTAATTTAACAACTGAAATTATTAAAGTTAACTCTCCACAATTAATAGAAGTTGGAAAAATAATAGTTAATAGCCCATTATCTTCAAGTGATTATAAAGGAATGGGGCTATTAAATTTAGTTATAACTCCATTTGATAATATTATTCAATTTAGATTAGCAACAATTCCGACCACAAATACTGGTACAGCAAATCAAATGGAACAATATAATTTATCAACAATTTTAAATAATTCAGAAATAAAATTAGAATTTAGATCCGATACAGAATCTGTGGATAAATCTATTTATAACGAAGCTGATAACGATTATACAAATGGAATAATCAATTTTAAAATTGTCGAAAATGATTTACAAGTATTAAAAAAAATATCTGATAAAGGTTTTACTAATTTTTATTTAACAATCACATCAAATACAGTAAAAACATTATTATATTCAGGTACATTTTCTTTTTATGAAAATTTAACTTTTATTGATAATACAAGTAATATAACAAATATAAATACTAACACAATTCAATCACCAAGTTCAGCATCATCATCTAATACATCATCCACAAGTTCAGCATCAAATTCTACATCAACTAATGGAGATTCTAGTGTTTCTGAATGGCCTAAAGCTGGTAGAACTGTAATTATTTATTCAAAATATAAAAGCACTTCAGTTGCATCAAAATAAATTTAATATATGTTAGTAGAAACAAATATAAATGAATTATTAAATACATCTAATATTTCGATAGAAGATTTAACATATAGTTCTTCAATAGAAGATAGTATTAGCCAAAATGGAGGCACAGTTATTTATTCATATAATAATATTATTATTGCATCAGAAATTAGTGAAGCATTTTATAATGAGTTACAAAAAAATCCAAATATTGATTATATTGAATCAGTCGCATTAAAGCAATATGGTTCTGCTGATAGTAATCAGATAAGTAATTTGGATTCAAATAATCAATATTTACCTGGAAATTCTAATGATATTACAACATTAAAAGGTGTTGTAAATGTAAACAATAGTAATATTGATGGATCGTCTGGTAATGTATATGGATCAAACATAACAGGAATTGGTCCAACAATCTTAAATTCTATTTTTACATTAAGTGCATCTACAAATGAGATTTTTAATTATACTATAATTACAAGTGGATCAACACCAATAGATTTTTCAATTGTTCAACCAATTACTTATGATGGAGTATTAATATTAAAAAACATTAATACTATAAATGGCCAAACTTCAAAAGCTGGAATTTATAATATTAAATTTTTAGCTAATAATAATTTTGGTACAGATGTTAAATATCTAACATTATCAATTACAGAACCTACTAAAATATTAAATACTAATTTATTAGTTTATAATAATTTCAATTCACAATTTTATTATACAATAGAATCATCTGGTGAGAATTTAACATATGATATTCTTAATATGCCAGGTGGACTATTCATGATAGGTAATATAATAAATGGTTATTTTTCAACTATAGACACATATATTATGACATTAATAATTTCTGGTACAACAGGATCAGATTCTGTGATATTAACAGTCAATGTTGGAGAAGCGCCGATTATTAATAGTTATGGAGATTGGTCAATAGAGCAAAATAACTATCAAAGTTATCAAAATTATTATATTACATCAACGACTGCAGACTCTGTGTATAATGTGATTGGTATATTACCACAAGGCTTGTATTTTAGTAATAATATAATAAGTGGAGTTGCAGCACAATCAGGAGAATATCATGTAACATTATTAGCAACTAACCCTTATGGTGAGAATTCAAAAGATTTAAAAATTACTGTTGTTCCAATGGGGCAATATTATTAAAAATAAATATTAATCGTGGCAACATCAACACAAAGTCAAGTATTTAAAAATTTAACATATAGCGAAGATATTAAGAATCAAATTATTAATAGTGGTGGAACTATAGTTTTTATGAGAGATAATGTAATTATGGCATCTGAAATATCAGAAGCTCAATATAGAGAACTATTAAACAGCCAATATATAGACAAATTAGATGTTTTACCATTGAAACGATATGGTGATGTCGGAATACAATATATACAAAATACTGTTAATTCTGGTACAACCACATTATAAAATAAATTTAAAATATGAGAATAAGTTCAGCTAATAATCAATTTTTATTTCAATTTCCAAGCGATTTCTTAGCAAAAGAAGTAGATGAAAGATTAAAAAGATATATGGATAAAAATTGGATTCCTTATCAAGATCCAATGGCATATATTAATTCTACCATTAAAGAAATTGTTTTTCCTGCGATTTCTTATGAAGGTTCTGAGCAAATACATAGATTTGGTAAAAAAATAGAATATAAACCAGCTATAAATACCTATGATACTTATACAAGTTCATTGGATATAACATTGAGAAGTGTAGATTCTCACACAAATTATTTTATGCTACAACAAATTTTTGCAGAATATTATAATAATACTAGAAAATATTATTTGCCTTGGTTAAATTTGTATATACTTGATAAAGATGGTGATTTCTTATATTCTGTTGTTTTTAGATCACCATTATTAAAATCTTTATCTGAACAAAGGCTATCATATCAATCAATGGATGTGTCTGAACAAACATTTTCTATAACATTTAAATTTAATTTTATGGATGTTTATTGGGAATTAAGCGATAACCCAGAATATAAAAAAGATAATATATTTTATTCTCAAATTTGGGATCATTCAAATGATATACTTCCTTTACAAAGACCTCAAAATGACTATTAACTATATTTTTTAATTAAAAGAGTAAACTTTTATTTATAATGATTCTATACATAACATAAATAAATAAATTTTTAACTTTTTAAAATCAAATTATGATCAAAGAACTCATTGAAGGTAAAAATATAGGTAACCTTCCAGATCCATTTCCATTTTTAACTAACAACAAAATTAGAAAAGTAAAAAGCCAAAGCGATGTTTCTAAAGAATATTTAGAAATGTACTTACAAATGGAAACATCCTTTTTAGCACTTAGAGATATTAAAGTGAATGAAGTTGTCACTGGTGTTGTTATAAGTATTAAAGAAAAAGAAATTTTTGTTGACTTTGGATACAAAGATTATATTTATGTGGATAAACCTAAAAAAAGCACAGTTACAACTGAATTAGTAGTAGGCGAAACAATTGATGTACTTATTACCGACATTTCAGATAGTCCATTTCTTATTAAAGGTTCTGTTACAGAACTAATAAAACAAAAAGTTCATAGTAAAATGAAAAATTACTTTGAAAATAATCTAGTACTCACATCTTCGGTAAAATCTATAATACCAGCAGGATATATGATGGATATTCATATGGATAATATTACTATTGAAGCGTTTATGCCAAATACTTTAGCTGATGTTAATAGATTAACAGATTCTCAATCTATTATGGGATTAACATTTGAGGTGATGTTAGAAACTTTACAACAAGAAAAGGGTGTGTATGTAGTTTCTCGTAGAAAATATTTACAATCTTTAATACCTAACGAAATTGATAAATTAAAATTTGGTGAAGTTTATACAGGTGAAGTAACTGGAACAACACCATTTGGAGTGTTTGTACAATTCCGTGCAACTCCTAATGGACCTAATTGTTTAACTGGTATGGTTCATAAAGCCAATATTGATGTTGTTTGGCATGATAAATGGAGTCAAATTGTACCTGGAATGATGATTGATTTTTATGTTAAAGAAGTTATTAAAAATAACAAAATTATTCTTACTCAAATTTTAAAAGAATCGTTATGGGACACAATTAAAGTTGGTAAAGTTATGACTGGTAAGATTAGAGATATTAAAAATTTTGGCGCACTAATTCTATTAGATGAAGAAACTACTGGTTTAATACAAACTACATATATTAATAAATATAGCAAACCACTTAATATTGGTGATGAAGTGAAAGTAAAGGTAATTTCATTAATACGAGATGATAGAAAAATTTATCTTAATTTCGCTGATGGAAAAGACAAATAAAAAGCAAGCAAAAAAAAATTCTCAATTTTCATTGAGAATTTTTTTTTGCTTGCTTTTTTGGTATTAAATGTGCAACAGTTGTAGTTGTTCCTATTTTAATTCTTTATATTATTCCCCGTGTTTTATAATTTGTGAAACTAATAAATCTAACATAGTTTCTCTACCAAATATCATAACACTAACTTTTACCTTTTGTTTTTCTATATCTAATTTATCAATAGTGCCAACAAATGAATTGAATGGTCCATCTATTATTTTTATTTTGTCATTTAGATGTAAAGTTGTTTTGTCTTCTTTTTTATTTACTTTTCCTAAAATACGTTCTATCTCAATTGATGTTAATGGCTGTTTTAATACCGATGTTACACCATTAATATGTTTAACATTAGCCTCAACATCGCTAATATTTTCACACTCAACAAACATATATCCTGGAAATAAAATTTTGTCAACTGAAACTTTTTTACCCCGTCTTAATTGAATATCTTTTTGTGAAGGAACTAATAATTGAGAAATAACACTTTCTGTGCCAATTTCTTTTATTTTTGTTTCAATTGCTTCTTTTATTTTTTTTTCTTTTCCGGACATTACCTTAATTGTGTACCATTTCATATTATAAATTTATTTGTTTTTATCATATAGTTTTATTTTCATACAAAGATATATTTATTTTGGTGAATTAAAAAATAATACTTATATTTGTAATGTTAAAAATAAAAAATATGAAATTTGAAGAAATTGTACCAATTGGAAACTTTAAAGAAGTTTTAGAACGTTTTAGGACAGGGGTGGATGAAACTATTTCTAGATGTAACGAAGAAAAAAAGTTCAATAAAAGTCTAGCTACATGGATAAAAACTATTGTTGGAGATTTTGGTATGATTGATGTATTGGAAGACGGTATTCTTAAAAATAATTGTTGGAATATTGAAGAAGTAAAAATTTGTCTATTATACACTCATTTGTTAATAATTGATTTAAATCAAACTGCTCATACATATTTAAATAATATCACGAAGTGGGATTCTAGAAAAGATCAATTACAAGAAATGATTGATTATAGAAAAGACATTTTTAATGGACTTAAATTATCTTAATTATGAAAAACGACAACTTTTTGCACACTAAAGAAGAATTACAAGTACCAAGAACTTATTACACTGGTAGATGCACACTTGATATCAGATTACAAAATTTAATTAAAAATATTCCATATAAAAAAGATAAATATTACATTGGAAAATTTGTAGTATTAACTGAATATCCGTATTTAAGAGATTATGTTTACGATTATCCTAACGGAGAAGAAAAAATTAAAAAATTAGATGCTTTTATTCAATTTAATATTGGTCAAATTACAAAATTAGATAATAGAAGCTGTTTCACTCATGATGATTCTTATTTTGTTAAATATGAAAATCTCATTGGATTTAAAGGTTTTTTCACAAAAAATAAAGAAGTTTCTGCAGATTTGAGTCAACTTTGTTTTATTGGCAGTTATGAAGAATGTGAATTATATTTAAAAAATAAATAATTATGAAAATTCAAAGTTTATCAATTGTAGTTCCTACAAAAAACAAATGTGTAAATGCTTGTAAATTTTGTGTTAGCCGTACACACACAAATCCATATGAAGATAGGATAAATAGAATACCAAGCAGATTAATGGCTTCGATTGATATTATCAAACATTTCCCAATGCTTGAAAATACTTATCCCATTTCTACAAAAAAAGATAAAGAAAATGTAGAAAAAATTAAAAATTCAATTGAATATAAGGACTATTTCAATAGATTACAATTTGCCCGTGATAATGGGTGTAATGTTATTGTCTTAACTGGAACAGGTGAGCCAATTCAAAATATGAGATTTATTCGATTTTTTTCTGAAATAAATTCTACATTAACTACACCATTCAAAAGTATTGAAATGCAAACAACTGGTGTTATGTTGAATGATGAAAATCTTTTAGAATTAAGACAACTTGGTGTTACTACGATCTCATTTTCAATTTCAAATATTTTTGATAACGAAAAAAATCTTGAACTTATTGATTGTAAAGAAAAATTGAAGTTTAATGTTTTTGAAACAATTAAACTTCTTAAAAAATATAATTTTAATTTAAGATTGTCACTAAATTTGGTAAATGACTATGATGTTTATAAAGTAGAACAAGTTATTGCAAGATGTAAAGAACTTGGTGCAGACCAAGTAACATTTAGAAAACTTTACAAATCAAATCAAAATAGTAAAATTGATCAATGGATTGAAGATAATGCATCTGAAAACTTTTATACCAAACTTGTTGAATATGTAACAAAAAATGGTAAATTTTTAGGAGTACTTCCATTTGGACCAAGTGTTTATGATATTGATGAAATATCAATGGTTATTGATGATGATTGTATGAGTGAAAAAATTGAAAAAGATACATATAAGTACTTGGTTTTAAGAGAGAATGCAAAATTGTATTTTAGGTGGGAAACGAAATCTTCCCTTGTGTTTTAAGATGATGGGATAAAAAAACGAGTTTTTTATTTTAATATATACTAATAAAAAACCATGTACAATAAAGAATGGCATCAAAAATATTATTTAAAAAATAAGGATAAAAAATTAAAATATCAGAATGATAAATATCATGATACACATGATATAAAACATAGAAGTTTTTCAGAAGCAGAATTTCAACAAAGATTAAAAGAAAATTATGGAGATAATATTTTAACATTATCTCCATATATTAATTTTAAATCTAAAATATTGACAAAATGTAATATATGTGGAAATATAGAATCAAAAACATCTAGTTATTTATTACGAGGAAAAGGCTGTAAAAACTGTCACACACTAACTCAAAGAAAATCTAAGGAACAATTTTTAGAAGAATTCACTAAAAATTATGGAGATAAATATAAACTACTATCGGATTATATAAATGCAAATACAAAATTGGAAGTGAAATGTAATTTATGTAATAATATCTGGAAAGTTAAAGCATATCACTTAGCTCACACTAAATGTGGTTGTCCAAGATGCGCAAATGAAGATAGAGGTTTAAACAGCAGAAAATCTCATGAAAAATTTATTAAAGATGTATATAAAGTACACAATAATAAATTTGATGTAATTGGTCAATATATAAAAGCAAATCAAAAAATAGAAATTAAGTGTAATACTTGTAATAATAATTGGAACATAGCGCCATATTCATTATTACAAGGTGCTGGATGTCCAATTTGTAATCAATCAAAAGGTGAATTTATAATAAAAATATTTTTAGAAATTAATAACATCATTTATAATCCTCAATATGTTTTTGATGGCTGTAGAAATAAAAATCCACTTCATTTCGATTTTTATTTACCAGATCATAATACTTGCGTAGAGTATGACGGTGTTCAGCACTTTAAATCTATTGAACATTTTGGTGGAGAAGAATGTTTAAAATATACGATAAAAAATGATAAAATTAAAAACAATTTTTGTAAAGAAAATAAAATTAGAATGATAAGAATTTCATATACTCAAATTGGTAATATTGAAAAAATTCTATCCGAAAAATTAAAAAGCCTCAAATGAGGCTTTTTTAATATCGTCTTATTGTTGTTTTACTTTTTGGTGGTTCATATGATGGTATTGGCATTGGTGGTATATCCATTGATCTATCATCAAAATTTTGTTGTGGTTGTTCTCTCATTACTCTTTCTTCAGAGTATTCTTTATTTCTTTTTTTCTTTCTTTTTAATTTTTGATTAAGAAACTCCCTGACATAGTTATGTGCTAATTTAAGTTCTTTTTTTATTTTATTTCTCAATCTTTTATCTTCACCATTTTTCTTCTTTTTATATATTTTACAAATAAATTTTCCACCTTTACGGGTTATTTCTGCAAAATAATATGGTTCAATGTTTCCTGTTTTATAATGAATTGTACCGTTAGAAACAGTTGGATCATATTTAGCTTTACCACTAGAAAACAACGTATTATCAATTATATTATCATTCCAAGTTTCAAATGTTTTTATATTTTTCATATTTCTATATATTAAATTTATTTGATAATAAATATATTTCTAAATCTTCTTTATTTTTAGAATAATGTTTAATTTGATCTATTTTAAATGGATGTACATATAAATTTTTATATTCTGGTTTTGATTTTTTATTTTTATAATATGTTTTAAGATAAATATCATAATTAAAAAACCAACCACCTCGCCATTTATCAGGTATATCTGACTTAGAATATACCACACTATAAGGACATTGAGGAATTTGACCACCAATATTTATAAGTTGACCAATATTATTTTTAATAATTGATATTAATTCATTACTTTCAATTATATTACCTGAAGTGTCATCAGATATATCACAAATTACATAATCACCAATTTTTGGCTTTTGCTTCAGTTTTTTTATCCAATTATTAAAAGTAGTAATCATAAACTTTTCTAATGATTTTTATTATATATTAAAAAAAATAATCATATAAATTATGGGCAAAGCTAGAAGTATTAAACCAATTAGAAGAAGAAATCACTCAAATATAATGAAGAACAAAAAAATAGCAGCAAAAACTATTGAGGTGATTCAAAAATTAGAATCATATCTAAAATGAAAGATTCGGTTTTGAAATTAAGAATAACTGAAGAAGATTATACTAAATTTCAAGAAATATGTGAAAGAAAAGGAAAAACAATGAGCGAAGTACTCAGATCATTTGTTTCTACTTATTCAAATAGTCAAAATATAATTTTATTAGATGTAGATAATGAGACACTTAAAAATAGTGGAGAATTATGTAGAAATAAAAAAATAAAATTTAATGCTTTGATAAAATTTTTATTGGAAAAAGCAATTAAAGATAAATTTTAAATGAATAGAATTTAAAAATATAAAAAGTCCTGAATTTCAGGACTTTTTTAATTTATTGCCATTCATCTTCTTCTTGAATGGATGGATCATATTTTAACCCAAGTTCACTAATTTTATCATAAACATCATTTTTGTTTTTTGTTTCAAACAGTTCATTAACTGTTTCGAATTTACCACTAACTTGTTTGAGAAATAACACATCTTTGGTGTCAGCATCCCAAACCAATTTCCAAGACTTAACTGTCTTTCTAATTTTTTCCATAAATTTAATGATTTATTTTTTGTGAAATAAGAAGTTGAAACTTCAACCTTTTTTAAAAAAGAAAATATATAATTAGTATTTTTCACTCAAGTATATATTAATTTTTCATTTTCTAAATTATACAAAGATTAAAAATATTATTGATAATCAGTTATTTATATTAATTGATTAAAAAAATAATTTTTATAAATGGCAAAACTTTTCTTCAGATATTCAACTATGAACGCTGGCAAATCAATAGATTTAATTAAAACAAATTTTAATTATTTAGAAAATTCAAGAAAAACTTTATGCTTCACATCAGCAAAAGATAATAGATATGGTGAAGGTAAAATAACATCAAGAATAGGTTTATCTGTAGATGCGACTCCAGTTTTTGATGATACAAATATTTTTGAAATTGTTAAAAATAAAATAAATATTTCTTGTATTTTTGTAGATGAGTCTCAATTTTTAACAAAGGAACAAGTATTTCAATTATCTGATATTGTTGATATATTAAATATTCCAGTAATTTGTTATGGACTACGAACTGATTTTGTGATGAAAATGTTCGAAGGCTCAGAATATTTAATGGCAATTTCTGATAGTATTGAAGAGATTAAAACAATTTGTTTTGAATGTAAAGAAAAAAAAGCAATTATAAATGCTAGAATTTCAAACGGCAAAATATTAACAGAAGGAGATCAAGTTCAAATTGGCGGTAATGAAAGTTATAAACCTCTTTGTAGAAAGTGCTATAAAAAAATTAAAAAATAGTTAATTTATATATACAGTATGTCAGATTTTGAAAATATAGAAAAGTTAGTAGAAGAGTTAATTATTGCTCATAAAGAATTATCATTTCAAAATGAGGAATTGGTTGTTGTTCATAAAGAATTATCATTTCAAAATGAGGAAAAAGGTAAACGTGCTGATAAATTGATTATTGCTAATAAAGAATTAGCATTTCAAAATGAAGAAAAAGGTAAACGTGCTGATGAATTGATTGTTGCTAATAAGGAATTATTAATTCAGAGTAAAGAAAAAATAAAATTAGCAGAGGATCTTATAAATTCACAAAAAAATGCAGAAACTATTAATGATTTTAATAAAAATTTATTACAAACTATACCTTTTTATATGGATATTATTGATAAAACTGGCACAATATTATTTTCAAATAAATTATTGCAAGATAAGGTTGGCGATGTTATAGGTAGAAAATGTTGGAATGTTCATCGTGATGATAAAAAACAATGTAATAATTGTCCATTATTTTCGGAAATAGAAATTGGAAAAACACATACAATTGAAACAAGTGAAGTTCATAATGGAAAAATTTATGAAATAAGTCATACTGGTATTATGTTTAATAATGAAAAATCAATATTAGAAATATTTCAAGATATTACAGATAGAAAAAATTCAGAAAACAGATTAGCAAGGGCGGAAATAATTTCAAAGACTGGAAATTGGGAACTTTATCTTGATACGCAAACAATGATAGCATCTGATGGTGCAAGGAAAATATATGGAATAAAAAATAAATTATCAATTCTTAAATATGAGGACATTAAAAAATATGTATTGGTAGAATATAGATCAATGCTGGATGAAGCTTTAAAAAATCTAATTGAAAAAAACATGCCTTATAATGTTGAATATAAAATAAAAACAGATAACAATGAAATTAAAAATATTCACTCAATTGCAAATTATGATAAAATAAATAAAATGGCATTTGGTGTCCTTCAAGATATTACAATTCAAAAACAAAATGAAGAAGCATTAGAGAAAAGTAATGCAATAAAATCCATTTTTTTATCGAATATTTCACATGAGTTAAGAACTCCTATGACAGCAATTATCGGATATTCTGATTTGATATTATCAAATAATAAAGATAAAGATAAAGATCGTTTTTTAAAATCTATTAATTCTAATGCTAAGCATTTAGACGAATTACTAAATAATATATTAGATTATTCTAAAATAGAAAGTGATACATTAGATATCTTATATGAAGAATTTTCAGTTTTAGATTTATTTGATGAATTATATGATATATTTGAAGATGAGAATTATAAGAAAAATTTAGATTGTGTAAAATTAAAATTTATTAGAAATGATAAAAAAATAACATCTGATTATTTGAGATTAAAACAAGTTTTATATAATATAATAAGTAATTCAATTAAATTTACAGAAAATGGTTATATTAGATTTTCATTTACTTCAGATAAAAAAAATATAACATTTAAAATTGAAGATACTGGTATTGGTATTTCAGAAGATAAGTTATCATTTGTTTTTGATAGATTTTGGCAATGTGATAGTACAAGCAGAAAAAAATACAAAGGTACAGGATTAGGATTATCAATATCTAAAAGTATTGTTGAAATGTTAAATGGTAAAATTTGGTTAGAATCAAAATTAGGTATAGGAACTACATTTTTTATTGAAATACCAATAGAAGAACAAAGTTTAAAAATAATTAAAAATAATATATTAGATTTTCCAGGTAAAACAATTTTAATAATAGATGATGTACCAATTACATATTCATTATTAGGTATTTATTTAAATTCTTTACATATTAACATGATATCTTCTATTGGAGGGAAGCAAGCAATTGAAATTTATAAAAAACAAAAAGAAAAAATTGATCTAATAATATTAGATTTAAATTTATTTGATATGAGTAGTTTTGAATTAATAAAAATTATGAAAGAAATATGTGGAGATTGTAAAATTATTTCTAAATCAGGTATAGAAAATCAAAAAAATGAATTGGTTGATTATCATTTAAAAAAACCAATAAATAAAAATATATTAATTTCAATATTTAATGATATATGGCAAAAGTAGATTTTATAACATTAGCAAATATAATATTCAAGGATAAAGATAAATATAAATTTGTTTCTGATGAAGAAAAAGAAGCAACTTTTTTTATGCTTAATAGAAAATATGCGATTAAATTCTTAAAACAAGCTCAATTTTTTAATAACAAAAATGTGAATAGAGCTTCAGCTATGGACATTTGGTATCAAGTTTTTTATAAAACAACTAATGGAACACCTCAATGGTGGTGGAAATCAAAAGTAGAAGCAAAACCTAAATCTGAATTTACTGTTGCTGATATAAAATTAATAAAGTCATATTATAATATAACAGATTCTGATATTAAATTTTTAATTAAATTTGAATCAGAAAAATTGAAAGAAGATATTAAACGATTAAAAAAATTTAACAAATGAAAAAAGAATCAATAAAAGAAGTATTAGAATTTGGATTTAAAGTAGGATTTCCATATAAATCAAAAATTAACAATTGGTATGGTAATATAAGTATTAATAAAAATCATGGCTCTTTTTATATTGAGCCATTTGATGTGACACTATATGATATAGATGAAGCAATTGATTATTTTTTAGATAAAGCAGTTACATCTAAAAATGTTGGATATATTCAAGGTAGACTTGATAAAAAAGTTGATTTTGAAGAAGATTATGATTTAGAACATCCAGATGATGAGTTAAAAAAATTATTTGATGATGAAGGTAAAATTGTGGATGACGAATCTAAACAATTTAATATTCAAATAAAACAGTTACCTAAAATAAAAGATGCTATTTCAGAATTTATTATTGATAATTTTAATATTGAAACTAACTATTTGTGAATTTATCAAATTATATGAAAGAAAATATTCAATTTTAGATACTTATATTAATATATCTTTTGTATATGAACCTGATGGAACAAAATATACACATGAATATAGAACTGGAACCAACGATCTTTCATTGAAGATATTAAATAAATATAAAAATCTAAAAATCAATGATTATAAATTCAAAAATCTTGAAATTGTATTGAAATTGCGTGGTGATGAAGAATATTATAGGTATGAAATTAATGTATAAAAAATAATATGGCTATTATTAATGGTATAGATTATGGTGATTTAATTTTTAGTGAAAGATATAAATTAGATCAAGAAGCATATTCTAAATATTATAATGATTACTTTGGAAAAGGTGAAAAAACTTATAATGATTGGTATGGTACAAAAAGTCATATAAAATATATATCAACCATACTACCACAAAGAACAAAATGGGTAAGGAAATTAAAATTAGAAAAAATAGAAAAATTAAATGAAATAGACTATTAAATTTAAATAAATGTGGTAATTATATAACTTATTATCAGAATTGTGTAACAACAAAGGTTATTTTCTTTATTATATTAATAAAAAAAATAAACAATATGAAATTATTAAAATTAGTTTTTTTCGCGGTTATTATGCTTTTTGCATTTAACACAACCAAAGCACAAGTTCAAGTGCGATTCAATATTGGAGAACAGCCACAATGGGCACCAGTAGAATACCAAACAGATTATTATTACCTTCCTGATGTTGAGGCTTATTATGATGTTCAAAATTCAATGTTTATCTACTATGAAAGAAATTCTTGGATTCATAGAAGTTACCTTCCTTCAAGATATAAAAATTATGATTTATATAGTGGTTATAAAGTGCCAATAAAAGATTATCATGGTTTAACGCCTTATTATAATCACCGGGTATATAAAGAACGATATTCAAGTGGTAAAAATAGAATAACTCAAAAATCAATAGGTCAACGTCCATCAGACTACCGTAATTATAATCAAGTTAATAGAAATAGGGGCATGAAAATTAATAAAACAGATAGAATAGGTGATAGAAATTATGATAAACATGGTATTCAAAGACATCAAAATGTTAAAAATAATTGAAACTCGAAAATAGACACAACACAAATTGTCAAAAAAAGAAAATCCAATAATAATTATTGGATTTTCTTTTTTAATCTTGCAGGTGCTTTTTCATTATCGATGAAAATTTTACTAAAATCTTTAGGTAATAATTTTGGAGGAATATCAACTAGTTTTAACGCAAATTTATAAAATTTTTCTTCCATTGCCCAATTTTTTAATTTAATTATTATTGTATTTTCTGTTGGGTTATCAATTGTAAAAATTGCATTAGCTTTAACTATACATACTTGCTTTTGATATTCCAAATAAAATCCAAGATAATCATAAGGTAATTTTCTTTCATCAGAAGTCGAAAATTTATGTAAATCTAATTTAGAATTATTTATATAAATTTTATCATCAACTATTTTAAACGTTACATTACCTGTAATATTTTTTACCTGAATTGATTGCTTTCCGCCAGTTTCTTTATTTATCATCCAAATATCAACACCGCCTAAATCATCAGATAATTCTGCTTTTGTAATATCATAATATCTGCCATATATCATTGCTATAACACCTTTGACTACTTTTTCACTTATTTTAGCTTTTTCCGAAACCATAGAAACTGATGCAATATATTCTTCTAGATTTTTATCACTTAAAACTTCACCAATTTTAGAAATAAGTTTTTTTAATTCTTGTAAATCATCAAAATTATAATTATTTGGAAATCCAAAATTAAATTTTTTGTTTATTAAACTCATAACAATTTTATTATTTGGGATTTTATTTATAATTTCAATTTTTTCTTTATCTTTATTTTTTAATCCATCTATATATTTTAATATAACAGGATTTCCACCATTATAGCGTAATAATTTCATATATAAATAAAAACGCATTAATGAATTATATTTAATGGGTGTGTAATAATCTTTATTGAGGTTTTGAATATACCATTCACCAAGTTTATCAAAACTTAATTTTGGAATACAGTATATATCATTTTGTTGAATTATATAATCTTTTAATTTAATATCATTATTGAAATTTTCAAAAAGCGTTATCATATTTTATATTGTAGTTTTTTATGTTATAAAATCTATATATTAAAAATAATTTAGATTTTTTCGTAAAAATTTCTTTTTACAGGATTTAACATTAAATCCACTATCGGTTGGCTTAACCAAGCATCACCGATTACTTTTCTTAAAATATTACCAGATCCATTAATATCAGCATTTAGCAAAATACCTTTATTTGTCTGAAATAAACCTCTTTTAACTCTTTTACCTAAATACATTTCTTGTTTTTTTACTTGCTCTAAATCAATTAAACTACATTTACTAGTATAACTTTCTTCATGATATATAAAATTAATACCGAATTCATTACATTTATTTTCTAACTTAATTTTAAATTTCAAGTAAGGAATTGATTGAAATTTTTGATTATTAACTTTACCAATATCAGATTTTTGCTTCCAACCTTCATTATATCCAATAACTATATTACCAATATCAAATAATTGACAATGCTTAATTAATTTAGATACAATTTGATTAAAATAATTATCAATCCAATTATCCCTATATATTAAAATTTTAGACAAATAATTTGACCAATCTTTATTATTTTTTAATTTTAACTCAGATTTAACTTCTGCTAACTTTTTGTTATACCACCTGTTATATGATTTTATAGGCTTACCATTCATTAAAAATGAATGTCCAAGTGTGTTGTTGCAAGCACAGAAATTATTTATACCCAAATCAATTGATAAATAATTATTTTTATTTAATATTTGTTGTTCTTTTTTATTTTCTTCATAAACAATATACATCACAAAATATTTTCCATTATATTTTGGTTGAAATAATATTTGTTTGATTTTACCATCAATTTTATACGTGAAATCAATTTCTAATTTTAAATTTTTATTTAATGATTTATATAATTGACTTCTATCTAACATCAATTTATTTTTGCTTATTCTAGAATTTTGATTTGTATAAATAATATTAAAACATTCTCCTTTTTTTAGATATTTTGGCGATTTAATTTTACCAGCATATTGACCATTACCTTTCTTTTTTAATATTGAGAAAAATGATCTAAAATTTTGATCCAACAATTTTATTATTTGTTGTGCTGATTGAGATGGTAATAATTTATAGTTTTCATTTGATTTAACTTCCTTTTCTAAAACACCATAACCAATATATTTTCCAGTTTCCTTAAAATAATTATTAGCAATATATAATGAATAGTTATAAAGATTATTTGAATAATGTGAATAATCCTTTAAAATTTTATATTGAGTTTTATTAAGTCTGAGATGTTGTTTTAATGTTTTGATAAAAGTATATTATTTTTTATATACTATATATAAATAAAATAAAGTCATATTTTTATAATTCTGTTTTTAATATATAATATTAAAAAAATAATGTGAATTTTAAATTGATTACTAATTTTAAAATGTTTGAAAGAAAAATATATTCTAATACAAAAATAGACTATTTACCACAAGAAAATAAAAATTTTTATAATAATTTAAAATTTAAAGTTGGTGATTCTGTTAGACTTAAAGGAATGGGTCAAAAAATTTTTATTATAGATTGGATTGATATTCCACAGAAAATATGGGAGATTGCTAATATTATATATCATATTCAATATTATAGGTTAAAAGACAATAAATTTTTAAATATAGGATTATATAAAGATTCTGAATTAGTGAAACTTAGTGACAAAGAAAAAATAGCATTAAAATATAATCTATGATAATTAATTTTAAAATGTTTGAAAAGCTAATAATTGGCTATAAAATAGTCGAATCTGTAGGCGGTGTTTATATTAAAAAAGATGTTTTCGAAAAAAATATAATATTCTGGATTAAATTTTTTAAAAAGGAAGATATAGAATATATGATATTTCATAACGGTGATTCTTTTATAATTCTTTTTCCTAAATTATATAACGATATAATAGAAAGAAAAAAATTTCCAAAAGATAGTTATAATGAAAATAAGCCATATTTACTAACTATAAATGATGAAGGTGTTGAAATTTGTGAAATTTTTAAAGATTATTTAGATGGATTTGTAGAACTTAAATCTAGAAATTTAAAAGATTTAGAAATTGAAATAAGAATAAATAAATACAATTTATGATTACCAATTTTACCAATTTTAAAATGTTTGAATCAGAAGAAAATGGAGTAACATTTGTTATAGATGATCTTATTGATTATGCTAAGGAACGACCATTTTTAAAACCTACTAAGAGTGTAATATATGAATTTCTACAAAAATTATTATTGTCAAATAATATTATTGTCAATTTTTATTGTAAACATTGTACAAAAGATATAAATGGTGCAACAAATTATCTACATTCTAATAAGATTCATAAAGGTAAAATTAGAGGATTTGGATCTGGAGTTACAACAGAATTTGAAAATAATATATATTTATCTATAGATTTAAAACGAATTAAATATAGTCATGAGGTTGACACTAGTCAACCTATCACAATATATGGTAAAATTTCAGAAAATTTGAAAAAAATTATTGATGAAATTAATATGAAACGGATGTCAAATAAATATAACATATGATAGCTTTATGATAATAAAATATAAATTATTTGAAGGTAAAAAATATCCAGGTGTAGGTGACTATTGTATATTTATACCTAGTGATATTGATTTTATGAAAAATTATAAAAAATATATAAAATTTTTTTCTGAAAATATAGGTATAGTATTATCAATTATTAATGATGATATATCTCCGTATAAAGTTAAATATTTTCCAAATAAAAACGATGAAAAAGATTTTTATACATTTAGTAAAGAACTTGATTTTCCAGACGAAGATATTATACATTTTGAACGTTATGAATTTATAAGATTTGCAACTTCAGAAGAACAAGAACAATTAAAAATTAAAATACTATCAAATAAATATAATTTATGATAACTAATTTTAAAATATTTGAGTCTCAAAAAGGAGATTTTAAAAAATATATGATATGGAATTGTGGTGCTAAAAAGCCAGCATATGTATATATACTTAAATTCGTTAGTGTAAATAAAACTATTTTGAAATATCAAGATGAATTTTCAGAGTTTGGAAATGATTATGAAATTAAAACAGAGGTTATAGATAAATATAGTTTTCTTATTAAATCTTTTTTAGTAACAAAAAAAGGATTTAGATATATATCAACAAATGATCTAAATGATATAATATATCAATCAGATGATATACAAGATTGTTTAGACCTATTACCAATTTTAGCTTCAGGTGAAATAAATAAATATAATATATGATAACAAAATTTACAAAATTTATTACAGAAAAAAATATACCTCTAAAAATAGAGTTGCCAAATGATATTTATCAAATAAAAAAAGAATTTGATAAAGCCGGTAAAAAACTTTACGTTGTTGGTGGCGCTGTTCGAGATTTATATCAAAATATAAAACCACACGATATAGATTTGGTAACTGATGCTCAGCCAGAAGAGTCTAAACAAATATTAAAAGGAAAATTTAATGTTTCTGATGAACAAGGAAAAAGTTTTGGTGTGTTGAGAATCTATACTAAAGATGAACCAGCTGGTTACGAACTTGCAACATTTAGAAAAGATATCTCCCGCGGAAGAGACACCAAAGGAACAGATGCAAAAGTAGAAATTGGAAAGCATATTACAATTGAAGACGACGTAAAAAGACGTGATCTTACACAAAACTCATTATTTTATGATATAGATAAAGAAGAAATTATAGATTTAGTTGGTGGTGTTAAAGATATTAAAAATGGTATCATACGTGCTGTTGGGGAGCCATCTGAGAGGTTTAGTGAAGATAGGCTGAGACTTTTACGGGTCTGCAGATTTGCTTCACGTGGTAGACTTAAAATAGATCAAAAGACTTCAGATGCTATTATGAAAGATAAAAGATTAAGGAATGTTTCACCTATTGATGATGTATCACAAGAAAGAATTGTTGAAGAATTTAAAAAATCTGTAGATTGGTCATTAGCACATAATAATATTGGATCATTACAGTATTACTTAGAATTACTTGAAAAATATGGAATGTTTGAAGAAATGTTTCCTGAATTAAATATTAATATTGACGGTATAAATACTTTTAATTTAATTATAATATTTACATTATTATTTAGAGATAATGATGTTGAAACATTAAAAGTTAAATTAAAAAAATGTAAGTTTCCAAATATCCTTGCTAATACAGTTTTCTTTTTATTGACTTTAAATAATGATATTAGAGATTTAAATAAAATACCAACATTATATAAAGATAAAATTAGATATCATGTTGATAATGATACAATAGAAGAATTTGCAATTTTATATGATTTTAATAATAATTATTTACAAGCATTTTTAAGATTTCAGCCTAAAATTGATACAGCAAAAATTATGGCTCTTGGTTTCAAAGGACCAGAAATTAGTGCTGAAGTTAAAAGAAAAGAAATTGAAGAATTTAAGAAACTATTATGATAATAAATTTCAAAATATTTGAAAATAATAAAATTAACGGTCAATTTTGGAAAATAAAAAATGATGAATTTATTGAGGTTAAACTTTATAAAATAGGCTTAGATTTTATAACATTAGATAGATTTGCTGAGGTTTTTAGGACGGCATATTATGAAAATAAATATTATTTTATTGGTAAATATTTAAGTGATAGATATACATATGATGCCAGGCAGAATGAGATTTTTTATAGAAAAAAATATTTTAAATATTTAGGTGAGCCACAAATAGATGAAAACGATATTAAAGATTATGAAATGAAAAGGAATACAATAAAATATAATTTATGAAATTAATATTAGAATATAAAGTTTTTGATTTATTAAAAAATCCAGAAAATGAGAAATTTCTTTCTAAAGTAAAGAAAGAAAATCCAGATTTATATGTTAGATTTTTAAATATTTTAGGTAATAAAGGTCTTGAAGCAGCAAAACAAAAATACAATTTCTATGATCCTGAAGTAAAAAAAGCACGAGAAGATGCTGAAAAATCTGAAAAATTAAGAAGAAAACAATTAGTGAGAAAAAAATTAAGAGAAATATATGATGAAGGATTATTGCTCAAGTATAAAAATGAAATTGACGAAATTGAAGATATATTATTTAATACTTATTTTATTCCATTAGCATCTAAAATAGAAAAAGATCCAAGAATTTCAAAATATCTAAAAAGTTTTAAAGCAAAAAAATGGTATAAAAACATATTCAAAGATTTTATTAAAAAGCCAATAAATCTAAGATATGGATTTGCTCATAATTTGAATTTAGATATATTAGCCTTTGTTATAAATCGTTACAATGTTTTTAAAGAAGAAGTTGAAAAAACTAGTATCATAAAAATAATCCGTAGTTATGATGTAAAAACAAAAGAATTATATTATACTGTAAATTTTAAATTATATGATGAGCTTTCCAATTCTTATTTCTTAAAATTAAACAAAGAAAAAGATATACAATTTTTAATTCAAAGAAATGAATATATCAAATCATTAAACCAAAGTAATTTAAGTGAAGAAGAATTAAATGATATTATTTTTAATAAATTCTCAAAAGTATTAGATGAAAATTATTATAATGAATGGGAAATAAAACAAATGACAAATAAATATAATTTATGATAACTAATTTTAAAATATTTGAAAATACTGAATCTAAGTTTAAAAAAGATGATTATGTAATTGCAATTAATTTAGATTTTGAATATAAATTTCTAAAAGATTATTTAGAAAATAATGTAGGTAAAATATTTCGTATTGGACAGATAACGTCACCAGAAAATATTGAAGTTTATTATCCAAATGTACCAAAAGAAATAGAAGATAATTTTTGGATGAGTAATTTTTTTGATTATGAGGAAGAAAATTTAAGATTAGTATCACCAGAAGAAATGAAAATTCTAAAAAATATTGATAAATTTAATCTATGAAAAATATTAAAAGTTTTGAAAGGTATTTCGATTGTGATACATCATATAGGGAAATAAAAAATGGAGATTATGTTAAAATATATCCAAGAATAGACGGTTATTACGCTGAAGATTTTAATGAATTTATAAAAGATCATATAGGAATAGTGACAAAGATAAATAAAGAAGAAACATCTGATTTTTGGATCATAATGGTGGATTTTTTACCAAATAGTGAAAGTGATATTACATATAAAAATTATAGTTCTATGCCATTTGAAGAATATGAATTATCTATATCTGCATCATCAAAAGAAGAATTAGAATTATTATTATTATCTAATAAATTTAATCTCTGATTTTAACAATGGTGAAAGGGAGCAGCTTCCACACACCAATTAGTAACCTAGTTACAGTTTGTCAGGACTTCAACCTGAATCTCCCAATTATTCACCATCTAGCAAAAGTGATCTAACTTATATTTTTCAATGGTCGCGACTCCATTTACTCCTACGTATTAAATTCTTTTGTGTATTTTAAAATAAATAACCTAGTAAAACTTGCATTAAGTCTTACTAGGTTTTCTATATTTAGGTTTAGTTTTTCGATCATTTATATTTTCTCCAACTACTATACTATATATATTTTATTTAATATGGTTTTTTATAAAAAGTGATTTTTTGTATTTAATATATACTTAAAAAGTAAATACAAAATGAAAAAAAGAGACAAAACTTTTACAATGAGAATACCTTCTGATATACATAAATATTTGGAAGAATATTCAAATAAAAACTATACATCAATGTCTAATGTTATAGTTCAACTTATTATAAAGTTGAAAAAAGAATCAGAAAGCAATGAAAAATGATTATTTTTTTATTTATGAAACAACAAATTTAATTAATAGTAAAAAATATCGTGGCACACATAAAACTAAAAATATCAATGATAACTATATTGGTAGCGGTATGGCATTTACCTATGCTGTCAAAAAATATGGAAAAGAAAATTTTAAAAGAGAAATATTGGAATATTGTAATTCTTATGATGAATTACTTGAAAAAGAAAAAATATATGTTAATGAAGAATGGGTAAAAGATAGGGCAAATTATAATGCTAAAAACTGGTGGTCAAAGTGCCGGAATACTATCAGAGGAATCAAAAAATAAAATATCTGATACACTTAAAGAAAAATATAGAACTGGTGAAATAAAACCAAATCCTGCTAGAAAAGGAATGACTCCGTGGTGTAAAGGATTAAAAATGACTGATGAATTTAAAGAAAAATGCTCAAAAGCCGCTAAAAAAAGATTTGAAGATGATAAGGAAAATCATCCTTTTAAATTGTTTAGAGTCGATACAAAAAGTGAAGAACATAGAAAGAAAATATCTAACACACTTAAAGAAAGATATAAAAATGATGAAATAATACCAAATACTGAGCCAATGAGTGAAGAAATTAAAAATAAAATATCTGAAGTTTTGAAAAATAAATATAAGACTGAGGTTCACCATTCAAAAGGAAAACCATCTTGGAACAAAGGTAAAATAATGGAAAAAATTGAATGTCCTTATTGCGGTAAATTTGCAGATAAATCAAATATAAAAAGATGGCACTTTGATAATTGTAAATTAAAAAAACAGGCACTTTAGATATAAGTGCCTGATTTTCAATCAACGGCATAATTTATCAGCTACGTTGCTGCTTGAAAAACCATCTGGTTTTGCCTTAACTCTATAACGTTCACCACACAACCAACCCATAACATCATTATAGATTTTATTAGATTTATTATTGGTCATTCTTGCACCATTTCTAGTTGCCTTTGTTGCATTTAAGTCAACGTGAATTTCAACCAAACGATCTGGAGTAGAGCCATCATAACTATTTCTATCAAATTTATAAAAATAATGATTATCTCTTAATGTTTCATCCAAAGATTCTGCAACAGAATGAACAAATAACGCTTCATTCCATAGTTTGG
>Ga0302271_10000916_pt1 | contig 29142 bp, 19 predicted proteins | sample III_Bog_N1_1_FD_198767 | JGI IMG/M metagenome (GOLD analysis project Ga0302271, IMG submission 198767) | Peat permafrost microbial communities from Stordalen Mire near Abisko, Sweden - III_Bog_N1_1 | ecosystem: Environmental > Terrestrial > Soil > Wetlands > Peat | place: Sweden: Abisko... | reverse complement strand
TTTTTCTCAATCTTACTGTACTTTTATTCAACTAACCTATTCTTCTTTGAAAGAGAAACAATTCCTAAATGATTGGGAAAACAAGTAATTCTTATTAGAATTGTCAATAGAACAGTGAAGCACAAAGGACAAGCCTGTTCTACCAGATTCAGACTTTTGTTCCTTTCATTTATTAAATGTCAATTATTTTTTAAGTTAAAGATGAAAAAACTTTTAAATCTCTTGAAGATAAAAATAAATAATCTCTCGCATACTTGCTCTTTTATGCCATCTTATTCAATATCCTATGTCAAGCTATTGAGTTTTTAGCTGTAAAAAAGAAGAAAAATTCAAAAATAACTCATTTATTTTAGATGATTTTGTCTTATTCAACTCGAGAAACAAAGATAATTCTATCATCAAAAGAAGTAGTTATTTTTTTTCTTAGTCTTGTAGCTGTCATCAATAATATTAGCATCACTTGTGATAATATACTGGCTTCTACTTTCTTCTGAAGCTTTGACTGTTCCGAGATTTTCTTCTTTCAAAAGAGAATTATACCCTCTTGTATCAACTTATTCTGAATTGATATCATTCTACTCAGAAGGTTCAACTCCATTAAAATCATCTTCAACAAGCCCTTTAATCCTGAGAGATTTAGGTGAAACTGCAGTTGGTGTCATTGAAAACGTTCTAGAATTTGGTTTAGTTCCTGATCCAGACACAATGTTAACTTTAGATCTATTTGAAATAATCCCAATTCCTCCTGCTTCTGCACCATCAGCATTATTATTGTTATTTCCATTCATATTAAAATCATCAAATGCTTCTTTTTACAGTGGTTGCTTTGGACGGAGGGAGTCATAGTCAGTTGCATACTGTTGTATTTTTCAAAATCATATTTCAACAAAATCAAATAAGAATCACTCCGAATCAGAAAATTAAAATACAAAAACCTTATTAGTTTAGTCATTTTCCCTTTCCATTTAGTATCATAATAACTTACATTCGTTGGGAACTTTTTCCCTAGTTGATTTTTCTTGATGGAGAAATTATGAAGCCCTTAGAATTTCCCTAATATTACTGTGTTTTTCTTCTCAACGTCATCGAGTTTGCTCATAAAAAATGGACGGATATTTATTTACCCAGCAGCTTCAGCAGCTTTCTAGAAGAATTTCATTTCTTAGAGAGGACGCTTAGAAGGAGTAGCATCTTATTTTCCAGTTTCTTCGATTATCACATCAGGTAAGAGAGAAGGAACTGCTAATACCTTATCAGCTTTATTTCCTTGAGATGTTTGAGTATTATTTTTTTGAAGAACAAGACTAGGAGAGGGTTTTGGTTTAGATAACATTTAAAGTGGAAGTTGCCCTTTGACTGAAGGGATTTATGATAAAGCACCGATATTTTCTGTTTTCGTTAAATTACTTTTAAGCTTACTTTATAAAATCTGCTTATTTATCTTCTTTTCTTTTTGAATTAACCGGAAAAACTATTAAATTGTCTTGACAGCGAAATAATCCAAAGCTGTAAAAGTCTACTTAAACTCATCTTTATTATCTTCTTTTTTTCTGCCATATTTCTTTAAGTCTGCAGCAAACAAGCAATTAATAAAAAGGTATTTTTTAGTAAAAATAATCATTATCTTCTAAGGTAAATGAAAGAAGAAACTGCCATTTTATCCACTTAATTTTATTTGGTTCTTTACTTGGAAATTCTGTCTCCCATTTCTTAATCAGATTCTCCATGATACTATCATCAATTCTAGTTAAAAATAATACAAGTATTTAGTAAACAAAACCAAAATTTATCTCTCTGCTTTACACAATTCTATTTTTGATAAGATATGGATCTTCAATCTTTTTTTCATAAGCCTGCTTCATGATTGCATTTCTTGACAGTTTCACACATAAATCCATGAAATGTGTTTTTTCATTCGGATAAAGTCTAACGTTGAAATTAGTGATGTCTTCTAATAATTTTTTCTTTGGAATGTACAATTCCTTTTTCTTTTTGCTATTTCCTGTAATCTCATTAGTGCTGCTGTATTCTGTTAAATCGCAAATGAAAATTGTGTTAAAGCAAATATCAGCAGGAAGCTTCTATTAAACATCTAAATATCGGCGTACTGTTTTCATTTTAGGAGAAAATTTTGATGAGATTGTCATTTTTAATCCCAACAGGTTCAGGAATATCAAGAAGGAGAAAATACATATCTTCTGGAGATATAAACCCAGAAGAAGTTTTATCATATTATGACCATTTATCAATAATCTATTCAAGTCTATCTGGAGATATAACTGCTTCACTTTCTTTCATGATATCCAAAAACCCTTCGATAATCAAAGCTAGAAATAGATTGATGACAATAAATCTCACAAAAATAACGATCCCAATGAAGAAAGGGAAACTCACGAGTGTTCCACATCCTTAGATTCCTTCAGTTTGTTGTTCAAGATAACTTTAGTCATGACAATTTTCTTAGTCAAATCCGTAGATGCCCATGTAATAATCCCAGTTTTAGTTTGAAATGCACTCAGCTATTAGCTAAATGGATCCCCAAATTGTCTAAAAATTCAATTAATATGGATAACTTTCTCTTTCTTGATAGTAAGGATAATTCTAAGAATCATAGGATGATGCCTTAGTTGCAGCAAAAAGATTCATCCCTAGAACAGCTCCGATGTACACAAGCAGCATTACCAATGCAGCAATGTTAAGTAATGAAGGAAGTAAGTAATAGATACAGTCGATTAATACTTTGAGAGATTTAGTAGTCTTGATCTTTTGAATGAAAAAGGAGAAGAAAGGAATTTCAAATTTAGTAAATTTGTTAAGAAATATTTTACATATTTAACAATGCGTCCGAGACGGAGAGCACGGAATAGAATTGGAATTCCTGCTATCGAAGAAGTTGAGATGAAATTACTCAAAAATAGCACTGAATCTGCTACTATGATCACCAAGAAGTCAAACCTACAAATTGTCAAAAGCAACAATTTGAAATATTTACCAAATCAACTTAGAAAAATAAAATAAACCCTACTTATCTGAATTATCTTGAAAATAGCTGACTGGTCCAATTCCTATTATTTTGATTAGAGCTTCAAGATGATAGATGGCCAAGCAGAAATTATTGATAAAATCAATAGCATATGCGCTAGAGCTATCTATGTTCTTATAGACGCAAGCCATTGTTATTAAGTTAGCAATTATGAATCCGATGATAATTTTATCAAAAATTGGAGAGAATTGTATTTTATAGCAAATACTTCTAAATCGAGCCTTCGGCATAGGGATCACAAACTTTAATCTTCTTTTCATCATAAATTTCTACATTTCTATCCACTAGCGTTGTATCCCGGTGAGATTGTGGTACCCAGATATCTCATCTTTGATGATCTTGAAATTATTTACGACTAACCCAGTGAATAAGTTCATTGTGAACATATTTCCCATAAACACAAGGAGCATGTAGAAAATCTAGTTCCAAGTATTGTTATTTTTTACAGGTTATAAGGTTTCGTTCTTGCTATCAACTGATTGCCACATGAGAACAGCCCATCCTTCCCCGAGAATTACCTTGTAAAATACGAAAACAAAGTAAGTTTATTCAAAATTAATTCGGAAAAATAATCATTTTTGTTGTTGTTGTAAAAATCCACCTTGAAGAGTGAAACAACGGAGAGAAAGATATTATCGAAATTGAAATTCTAATTCTTCCATGTGCCTCCATATAAAATGCAATCAGCTTATGTTGTGATCTTGGCATAGAATGGTTCATAAATCGCTGAATCAAGGTCATCGAAGTTGCAAAAATGAAATTTTCCTTTGTAGGAACTCATCAAAAATATTGCAAAAATCCATGTCATAGTGAGTGTAACAAAAGCAAGACTTGCGAGTAATGGAATCGTTTTAAAAAGTGCATTGACCATTAATCGCATTGATTCATTTTTCGTTAAGACTCTCAATGGTCGAAGTGCTCTCAAAGCTCTCAACGAACGCAAGGATTTCAAGCTATTTGCTGAGAGAAACCCTGCAGCATCAATGATAGATGTCTTTTTTTTAGCAAAAATCATAGAATTAAACGATAAAAAGTTTTTGAAAATTAAAATTTAATTTATTCTTTTCATACAATGTTAATGAAGAGATCCAAGATGTTCCATGCGTTTCTCATGTAGGCCCTATCAGGTTAAATTGAATTATATATGAATCCTAAGGAAATAATCTTGCAAGCTGATTCTAATGAGAAAATAATTGCATAGTAGATATCAAATGCATTGAACACAGTTTAGAGAGGTGTGTCAGGATCATACAAGGGGTTATCTAATGCTAACTAGAAAGAACTTAGAATTATGTTTACTTTTTGAGATAAATAGAAAAAAAGTTAGGTTGGGCAAGAAAGATCAAGAAAGATAAGTTTAGCTAAATTACGTAGGAAGAAATTATCCCAATAGCGATGAACAGTAGCTTTCATAATAAAAATACGAAATTTTGATAGACGGTGAAATAGCAAGCAAGAACTGTTCTTAAAGTATGAAAAAGGGTCTTTCCAGCTCTGATATCAAATGAAAATGTGTATTTTATTATCAAGCAATTTAGTTAAAATTATGATATCTTACTCCTTGCTAAACTCGAACTCCTAACTGAGTAGGTGAAATTATGTTGATATCTGGGCTGGCAGGAGCATAAAATGATGCTTTCCTCTTGAAATCTAAAGTCGCTGAGACCTTGAATTTATCTCCAATGATTACTTTTTTCTTAGGCATTTCAGGAATATTACTTAATTACTAATGGAACATCGGGAATTTATTTTCTTTTTTATCTTTATTTTGATTTTTATCCATTGGAAAGATCTTGAAATTTTTGTTTGGTATTAATGTTGGAGGAGCCTTCAAAGGAGATATTTTGTTGGGTTAAGTTTAGCCATTTATGTTAGTTAAAACAGATAATAAAGGTGGAGATTTAGGTGATTTAAACAAACCATTTTCGTCTAATTAAGTGAGACTTTTAATCTCCGAATCAGGCTCATTAGAACCATCAGGTTACTTATTAAATAAATTTTCTTCAGTTGCACCACCTGGACTTCGTAACTACCTTGAATTCGCAGCTGATAATCCAGGCATCTCGAGAACTTTCTTAATTTTAATAACTGGTTTTTGAGATATTTTTTTAAGTCTCATATTACTTAGTTAATCTATCATAGCCTTAGCTCCTCGTGCACCTTATTCAGCTTTTTTTTGAGCAAACTCAAATGAATTAAGCATGATAGAGATGAAGGAGTTTAAGAATACTAATTTGCCACTAATTATCAATAAAATAAAATAAGGATGTGATTTCCAGCTACCAACGCTGCGGACGGTATCCATCCAAATTGTGTTCCAAGCTTCACCTTAGATGATTGTAAACACACTTGTGAATGCAGATAAGAGACTGTCAAAATTAAATCGAGGAGAAGTACCAGATATTAAATCAAGTTCATTGTTTGAATTGAATTTTAACTTTCCACCGAATAACCACATTCCGATGACAGTTCCGAGATACATGAACGTAAATGCTATCAATAATACGCTCGATACAGATGAGAAACAGTGACTCATAGCGTCTAATAAAATACGATAATTAACCCATGTTTTCATTCCTGTGAATGCATATAAAATACGTAACCCTTTAAGAGCTGAAACTGGAGCCATTTGATTGTATTTTACTTACTAAACCTATTGGGGAAAAAATATGAAAAAAGTTAATAAAACTAATAAAAAAAATGAAAACAAATTTTAACACACTATTCTTAAAGAATTTACAAATGCTATAATGTCTACTATGATCTCTCCGATTAAAATTAAGAAATAGCTTGTTTTATGCTGTTGAAACATACGCATGAGGTCTTCCAAGAGAAACAATATAATCACAATTAAATTTATTGTTCCTGTAGGCAGAAAAAACAAACAAAATTAAAAATGATAATCATTTTGTGTATTTCAAGAATAAATTGAATTAAATCAACTCACTTAGGATCGTGAAACTTGTAGAAGATTAAGAAGGATATGAATCTGCACTTAAGACTATTAGATTCAAAAGAATCGACAGATTAAGAACCAAAATGAACAGTCTATTTTTGAGAATAATATCAAAAATATCTTTGAGTTTTTTCATTTAAATATCCGTTTGATCATCTGTATAATTATTAGGACAATCAGACCGATCAGTGATGTTATTTTAGTTGCCTTAAAAAAACCTGCCTATCATAGCACCCATCTGTTTTTTTTAAAAAAATGAATTTGTCTAACAGAAAAAAGGAAAATTGTTGCATTTTTGCTTACCAGAGAAGGATCATATGGCATTTTAGTAAAATTTCGTTTTTTGAATGAAAGAGTTGATTAATTTAAACGAAAAGAAGAACCATTCATAAGATTGTTTTTGGAACTAAAATCCAACCTTTTTTCTTTGAATTCTACACGAGATTTGAATTATCTTGTAGTTTCAGTATCCTTGAGTTCCTTCAGGGCAAATTTTTATCTAAATATTTAGAGATTTTAATAAAGATATTTTAACAATTTTGTGTTTTCAAAGATAAAAGAAAAAGATATTTTTACTGAACAGAATTTTCCTATGAACTTGTGAGAACTGAGTTTCTTAGAATTTAATCTAAATCATGCTTTGGTTTAGGATTAGCACCTTTGAGATTGCTGATCTACAAGTTATTTTTGTTTTGATTATCAACACCCATTTCACTTTTATCTTTAGTTGCTTTTTAAATGCTCAATAGCAGTTTACTTTTTCGTCTAACTTAATCTATTGGTTCTTTTTCTAGTTACTATACATTTTTCGTTTCTTTGTATTTTATGAGTTTTAGAAGCTTATTTCGGCTTTGAGCTGCACTGTTATGATTTGAAAATATATCAGAAGGTGCTCTTGCTAATTTAAATGGTTTATTACTAACAAGTTTATGCTTCTCAATCTCAGATTCCAAGTATTTAAACTTTATAAAGAACACAGCTATGATCAGATCATTCAGAAAATAAGTACACACGATTAGATACGAGTATACAAATGCAAATGGGAGATATGCATCATGTGAATCCTGCATTAGATAATAAAGCTAAGGGAATCCTTCCACCATGAAGATTTAAAATAGGCTCAGGTACGCTTTTAATAGATTATCAAAGTTAGTGATACCATAATTAAACGCGGCAGTATTAACTTAGTCTTTGTTTGAGCTAGAAATATATGAAGAACTTGTTTTGACGTAGTCATAATTACTCCCACAATAATAAGGATCAGGGCAAGAAAACTATCCTCCACAAAGACGGTCAATTGGAGCTGCATGAAGAGCAAAGGGCAAATGTTATTAAAAATAAACCAAAATGTAGAATTGTTTTATTCGTTTTACCAAGTGGCCAATAACCATTTAGAGGGATAGGTGTAGTCCTACATCGAAAATCCATGAGCCCTGCCCATGTGTTGACAGAGAAAATAGCGAAAAGAGTAATGAAAAATAGCACTAGAAAGAAGAGTTTGCAGATGAATTCAGATGATATCGAGTAAAGTCGAAGTAGAGTAAAGGAATATCGAAAAAAGGAGAATCGCTAAGCAAATTCAAAAATGTAGAACAAACGAAATATTATCAAGAAGATAAAATCTGTTTGATAGAACACTATCAAGATGAATATCAGCACAATCAGAATGTTGCTGATGCTACGTAAATAAGTGTTAGGCGATTAATAGATTCCTCTTGCGATTAGTTTAAGAACTATTTCTGCTAAGAAATATGCAATATAGACGTATTTTGTAGTGGAGAATATGCTTGAAGAGGATTATTCTTGATTGTCAACAAAATTATGCATACCCATGAATATCGCCATGGTGAGTATCGCAATCGATGTCAGGAATTTATAGAAATACCATTCAGTTATCCAGACAGCGATTCTTCGGATCAAATGGTCTTTTTTGAAGAGCTGACAACTTTCTTTACAATATTTGAATGTTTTACCATGACATTCAAATTTAACCATTTTTTTAGAATTTTCTTCTTCTATTTCGTCATCTCGTAGCTAGAATAGACTCTTAATCTGAAATGAAATCTTGTCTAGCTTACCTCCACTCTTTTTGTCGTCTCCAAGTTATGTTTTTTCGTCGAGAAGCAAACTATCAAATTGCTGTCTAGGCTTGATATCCCATTTCGAACTCATCTCATTTGAATCGTAATCTCGTTCTGAGAATTCCTCAGATATAGTCTTCCCTACTAAACCTCTTTTCTTTCGATGCTTAGTAGGAATGGCATTTTCTTAGTTGATTTCTCTACCAAGAGGTGTCATGTTAAAACTTTTCCTTCTATTCTGATTGATTTTATCAGGCATAATGTTTCCACTTACTTGACTGTCTCAATACTGCTGTTTTTCTCTCTTTTCTTTCTCAATATCTAATCGATTCGCGACGAGATTAAACATGTTTGTAAATTATAATCCTCTCCCCACTGTTTTATAATTTTTGAATTAAATTCCATATTATGAAAACAACAATATTTTCGCAGGTATTTTTAATTATTCTTGTGTTTCTGTATATGTTGATTACTTTATTACACAGAATAGCAATTCAATCTACTTTATAAATCCATACTTAAAACTAATTCAATAGAAATATTTTACAATGCATTTATTATTTTCTGATTTGCAGATTTTCGAAAAAAACAATTTTCTAGCAAAAAAATCTATTTTATATTCCCCTAAGTTCGATTATTTCATGCTGAATTGTATTGTTGTAATCATCATGATTTCTAGTTCTTTTGACTAATAAAAATAAAATTTGAAATACTTGTTTCATTCAAGAAAAATCATTTTTCAAAAAAAACAAACAATGATTTGATTGAAACCCTCCCTATTCCTTGAGTTCGATCATCAAGAAAATACTTAAGAAAACTTGAAAAAACAAAAACAACTGGAATTCAAACATCTAGGAGAATGAAACTTTTATATATTTTTCTTATAATCACATTCATAGGAATAATACACCTAATAACACACATTTTTGAAAAAAAAAAATAAAAAAAGGACAAGAGTAAGTTGATAATGATTTATGTTCGAAAATTAGTTTCAATATTATCTAATTTTCCATGCTTTAACTTTAGAACCATTTTTTAAAAACTTCAAAAATCAAAGTAAAAGCAAGTATTTAGATTGCTTCAAAACTATCCAAGAACTAAATCTTGGCTTTTCAAGAAGAAACCTGCTTAGTAGTATGCTATGGTTTATAATGATTTCCTAATATTCCATCTAAATCAGTCAACCCCGATGTAATATCTCTTTCATTTAAATGGTTTAGAGTATGTGATATTTCCTTGCTACTGACTAACTAAGATTTAACTCTATTTTCAGAGGATTCCACATTTACGAAGATCTTCTTATCAATAATCATCTTCATCAATGACATTATTGAAGAAACTTTAAAAATAAAAAAATAATCAAATTATTCACATTTGCATCATCCTCTCTCAGTTGTAAATAGCGTCACTGAAAAATATCAAAATTCTTACGCACACCACAGAAACCAATAAAAGCAGGATCTGCGATCTTATAACCAGGCATCTTGAGATTTTAATAAAGCATACAAAAACGGCAGATATCAATAGATAACTCCATGCTTTCTAATCTCCTTTTCCTGCACTGCTTAATGAATTTCAAGCAAGTGCCATGGACCATCTGTTCTTTGGTGATTTCAAGATTTTCAGATTCCTAAATTAGCTTAATAAGTCGCTTTTCTTTCCTGTGTGTAACAATAATACGAAATAAGAATTTTGGATAAATATGTAATTTAATTTACTGGCGACGCATATAAAGACTCCACAGATGACGCACCATACTGAGGGAAATACGAAGAATAGAAAAAGAGTTCTTATTGTCCTTCCATTTTTCTTGTCTTTCTTTTGGTAAGATTTTACTTGTTAGCAAAAAATAACATGAAATATTAACCAATCCAGAAAATTAGTAAGGTTGACTTTACCTTTGAATGAGGAGTGTCATGCTGAATAGGATATTATCACTGATATAATACATGAAAGAGCAATAAAGTGCAAATAATCCTAATAGTTTAAACAAAAATGGCTTCTTAGTCTTGATCACACCTTGAATCCCCTTTAAATCATCTAAAAACTTCAAAAGCCTAAAAGTCTTCCTTGCTTGAGAGAGATTCTCTTTCATTTAGTGCATGAAACGTATGCTCGAAAGCATCTACTTGGCATTCATCGATTAGATCCCAGGGATATTGGAATTTTTCGCAAGAATACATTGGAGTTCTCCCCAGTATTGGAATACAGATAGAACCTTTTCTCTTCCTGTGCTTGTGCTGACAAGAGTGGAGAACATCTTCGAAACACTTGATGCCTGAAGTCAAAAAAAATAAAAAGATATTTGGTGAAGTCTAAATGAATTCGTAAAGCAATAGGATATTACAGATAGAACAAAGTTCTAACTCATTTCGTGATAGTTATTAACACTTTTCTTGATTGATTGGTGGAAGTCGGTTGAAAGCAAGAATTGAATATTAGAGGAATGCTTGATGGGTGTCCTTTAAAAATGTTCTGATGAGTAGGTCATACTATCTTATGAAATTTTACCATCTTTGAGATTCGCTTACTGGGTTTATTATTCTTATTAGAGTTTTTATACATCAGGATCATTTGTGGTATCTTCTTGGCTTTAGTGTTTTCTCATGAGTTCAGTGGCTAATTGTTAAATATTAGATTAAATAAATGGTGATTTTTAGGGAGAATTTGTCTGAGAAATTATTGTTCGCTTTTTTGTTTGTTTTAGCAAATTATTTGTTTTTGATTTTTTTTTTATGATGGTACTTTTAATTACATTTCTTCTCTGAAAAAAGTGAATGGAATTAAAAATTAGAAGGATTTCCAGAGATCCAATTACTAACCTTATTGCTATCAGTTGTCATCCAGTTGATTTACGTCACTATTTCCCTCAACACATATGCGTTTTGATTTCGCAACTTGACTTCAACTTCAACCTTTACTTGAGCTATGTTTAAAATGAGTTTTTTATTAAGCCTCTTGATAAATTCAAAAACACTCTTGAAATTTGGTTTCTTTTCTAAAATTGGAATGGTATTAAAATAATGCCATCGTTAATTGGTTGGCTGTTAATTAAAGGAAATTTTGTATCTTGACAATAAAAATCGATCCAGATAAAAATTGCTAAATGTGATACAAAATATAAAAATGTAATGAGTAAAGTTCTTAGACTTTCTCTCTTCCATTTTTTGTTAACTAATTCTAAAATATAATTGAAACAAAGAACTTTAACGATAGATCAAGTGGCTGATTCACTAATTGTTATTCAAATTGAAGAGATTTGTAATATATTCTTTGATTAAATCTGATTTTTCCAATGAGATACCTCTAACTTCCATGATACTCTCTGCAATAATACTCGACCAATAGACGAAAACTTCAAAAGTGTTTTTCTCAGAGGCAAAAAAGCAAAGAAGATCTGTGTAATGGTAAGTTGTTCTGAAATTAAAATACATGCTTACAAACTCTGAGAAATTACTAACATCACTCATGATAGATTCATTAAGGAGATGGGAAGTTTTCTTTTCTTTTATTCGCTAAAATTTCATTGAATGTGATTGCTATTCTGGGATTGAACCATCTTACCCGATATTATCAAATTTTGTTAGACTTCTTTGAGATGCTATTTAATCAGCTTGATTAGTTTCTTATTACTAAGCCAATTTTTAAACAGCAGGGGTTTTTAGCGCGGTCATTTATTATGAGATAATCCCAATCATGGCCTGTTGAATCTCTTAATAATCTCCAATTATTTCAATGAGGTTATTGTCAGTTGAGACTAACCAAGTGAGTTTATCGAAATTGTAAAAAATATTTTTCACCAAAACATTTTACTTGATTCCTTGTTTTCGAATCATTATTTGAATGAGCTAGCTGAGAGCATCAACTACTTCTGTATTGAAGTTTTACCCTGAAAAAGCAGCGTTAAATTAAGATCTCAGTTCATAGCAATTTCGCTGGGAAAATATAAATAAGAATAATTCTTCCACAAAGACTAAGAGTTATCCTTTGGAACTTTCATGAAGAACTGATAAGAATGGATCTTATTTCCAAAGAAATAGGATCTATTTTATTATTGTAGGTCTGATTTCAATCAATTACTTTGAATTAAACCCATCTTCAGTTGTGAAAAAGTACCTGTACGTCTCAAGTAATTCAAGAAATGAATCTCGTACTTCTCTGCTGAAATAAGGACGCTTTTGGAAGAATTAGAAAAGTAATTTTTTAAGAACAAAATATTCCGTCTGTGTTGGCGAAGCTGAGATCATTTTTTTCAAGGAATCAATCAACTAAGTAACTCTATAAGCATCTCCTTGAAGTGCAGCAATCAGAAATTCCTGTATTTTCTCTGCAGCTTATGATTCTTCGTGCGAAGCTAAATAATTCGAAAGTGTGCTTGAAAGCAGAAGAGAAGCAAATTACTAAGAAATGTTACTCAGTTTTCGGTATCCTCCAAGTTATTCCAATAAGGTACTTGGGGAAATCAAGTAATTGTGTTTAGAGAGTTGTTGTCTAAAGAGATCTTTTAGTTCTGAACTTTTTTACTATTCATCTAGGAATTAATCCATAAGAGCTTCCACTTAGGAAAACAAGCTAACTGGCATCTTCAATGAGCTCGCTGCTTCAACAAGAATCCGCTCCTCAAACACATGATCTAAAAATTACCCAAAGTAAAAGCTAAACTCTTGTATATCGTGGATCATACAAAACTTAAATATGCTTTCTTTTAAACTCTCTGCTTTATCTACTCCTGCAATCACATATTTCTTCATTTCACCAGATAGATACTGCAATTCTCTTAGCAATCCTGCTTTGTATTATTGTTTTTGGATTTTTTCCAATTATTCCTCCTTGTTTGATTATTGTTCTTCGTTTTTACCATGCATAATTGAAAGCTATTTAAAAATCGTTTGATTTTAATGGTTTTCATTTTAATTCTCTTGTTTGATTAGCCTTCTAAAGGAAGAATTGCTTGGTAGCTGAGGAGAGAAGTATTTAGAAGGATCCGTCTTCTTTGATCGAAAAGTAGCTTTTTCAAGGGTCTTATTTTTCAATTCATTTGGAGTAGATGAATCACTTTCAGAAGATTCAGAATGGGCACTGTATTCCTCTGCGCTGTCCTTAGTTTAGGATAGATTTTCTATGAATTTTGATGATTTTTACTCTTCAAAATTAGGAGAATTCTAAAGGCTGAGAAATTGATTGTTATTTACTTTTATTTCATGCACTTAGTTAAATTTTGATCTTTTCCATTATAAAGGAATGATTTTTCTAGCTTCTCTAGCAACAGCAGCGTTAAACGAAAGAGGTGTCCCTGGGTCTTCATCTTAAGAATTCTTATTAGAATGGCTGCCATATTCTGAACCAAATGAGCTTTTATGAGTGAATTCTTAAACAGGTTAACTACTCAAATTATGCAAGTCTTAGAAACTATTTCTTGAGATAGATAGGATTCTAAGCTCATCTGTTCCTGTCCCTGCTTGAGATGTTACTCCCAACGAAGATCTTTTGAAAGTCGAAGGAAAATGGGGTTAATTTGGCTGGGCTCTTTTCAAAGGGCTGGGCATAGAAGGAGATAATTGTTAAATGTGATTTAAGTTGATTTCATCAATTGATGCATTAGATGCAGTTGATTCAGTTTGGAACGAATTAACTGAAGGCACTAGCCCAGATTTCCTAGCATATTTGTTCACTTCATTGAAAAAAGAAGGTTTTTCTTCGAGATGAGTTAGACTACTTTTAACTTGATTTACTCTCTAGATGGAATGCTTGTTTGAGGAAATACTTGGAAGTTAGAAACTTGCTCGTTCGGATTCGTCTTATCTATGAGGAATTTTGATCTGTTAATATGATCCAAGATTTTTTAAACTTTGTGCAACTGAACCAGGTCTGCTATTCTGCAATTCTCTCTACAAATATGGAGAATCCTATGAAGGACTATGCTTTTAATCAAGCTGCTTGAAATGAGAAGGGGTAATAGCTCCTAAATTATGAGTTGAAGACGAAACTGTTGAGTTAAGTACTGAAATACCTCTATTTCTCACAAGAGGAGAAAATACACTTCTTCCATCTGAAATGATCTTCTTTGTGCTTGTAAGTTAAGGAGAGAGATATTCTTTTGGCGAAATCTTCAATTGACCAAGCGAAATCGGAGCCAATAAAAGTTTTTTTGTGTTTGGTGATACTTTGGTAGTTATTTCGACAATGGCAGATTCTTGGTAAGCTGCTGAGATGTCATTAATGTCGTAAGAAGAATGCTTAGATAAAGAAGACATAGGTAAAGCAAAATAAATAGTTGATGTTGGTGTTTTTACTTAAATCTTTTGTTCTTTAATTTTCAGGTGATTTTTACTAGAAAGATTATTTAGGAATTATTTATTTATTACACAGAATTAAGAGCGTTCTCTCTTTCTCTCAGCTAATTAATTGATGATTGTCTTTATTTTATTACTCCTTACTCTGTCGGCATTACAATAGGTAATATTTAGTTTCAATTTAATGAGTAAACAAAAAACAATCATAATTTGGAAGAGTTTTGTGAATGAATTGCTCTATTTGTTAAGATCTTGATCATTTTGGAAATGCCTAGCTTAATTAGAATGCAGAAGATTTAAAATAATATTATGTTCCTCTTTGTTCTTATTTTCTTCTTCTTTTGTGGAAAATTAGCTATTAAAAGGTAATAATAATCTTGGTTTCAATAATAAACCAAATCGGCAGTTTACAAAGATATCAGAGGAATCGTAACCCCTAAAATAATAATAATGTTGTGGCAATCCGGCAAAACAATAAACGAATTCTTAAAATCAGAGAGGAGGATTTCAGAATAAAGCCAATTATTACTATTTCAGATTGTAATCTAAACTCTTGAGTAGGCCTTGTTCAGATCAGCTTTCAAAAAGCTGCTAGCCTTCGTTTTAGCTACTTTTTTTCAAATTTATAATAATTCTAGTTAAATTAATTATAATCTCTTAGTAAAAATGATCTGTAATCCCTGCCAAAGAATTTAGTAATTATTCATGTAGTAAAGATAAATAAAGTACAAGCCTTTTTAAAATCCATAATTTTATTATTGCTAGTTAGTTCTCGAAGCAAAAGATTTTATAAACTCAGGGTATTTTGCAATATTGGAAGTATTGTAAATAGTCATAATCCTCATATTTTACACCAGATACTTATCTTGTATTTTTGAAATAATAATCTGTCTGCTGCTGATTAGAACAGATGAGAATAAGTGGCTAATTAGCTTTATGGATAGTGCTGCAAAGGAATATATTAAGCCACATTTTTAAAAATAGTTACCACCAGAGGCTGGTTGTAATTTTAGGCATTTAATTAATTTGTTTGGATCTAGAAAGTGCATGTGTGTGCCTAATTAACTAAATTTCAATATTCCTGTAAGCTTGTTCTCAAAAGAATAAAATATCATTTGAAACCAATTGGGCTAGTCAAAATTTCTCCATAATAGATGATTGTGTGTCTGCTTTACCAAAAAACAACAGAGAAATTAAGATTATATTTACACTGTTAAGATTACTAAACTCAAAAAGAAATGAAATTGTTTTAGAATGAGAATCATGAGATAGAAAGGTATTTTCTAAGTGACTAAAATACGATTTACCAAAGAATTAACTTACTAAAAATATGATTTCCATATGAATTAGTGATAATTTAATCTCAAAAAAGCAAATTATTAACATCAGAGATTGATAAAAAACTTGATTTTTAAAATGTATCTAAATAATTTGGATATCAAAATCTTGGTAAACGAACAAACTAAAATAAAGTCTCGAATATCGGGATGCACTTAGGTAAAATGTTATTGCCTTTCATACTTTTGTTGTATTAGATAAAGTAGCATCCACCATTGGTTCAAATAATATTTTGATTTCCTTAAATATAATATAAATATTAGTTCTATTTTGATTTAACAAAAAAGTTATTTTCTTCTTTTAGAAGCACTTTCTTGAAAGAAAAAGGCTCTATTTCAGCAAGAGTTAATTAGAAAAAATAATAAACTAATAGGTATTTCTTTCAGCATTATTTAAAACACTTCGATTCGATTTAGAGTGATTTTAAAAACAAAAAAATTATTTACAAATATTATCTCCATATTTTTTCAAAGTTTCTTATCAAAAAAAATAAATGTATTTTACCGAAGACAACCTTATGATTTTGATACCAGTTAGGCAATTAAGAGACTTTAAACATCTACTCTAATATTAGTTGATTAATTCACTGAAAAGAAAATATTAAACACTTTGTTTTCAAAATAATTTCTGCTGCCTTTTCGAAAGAATGCCTTTTTATTGTATTAAACAATTGCAATTACTGTTGAAGAGGAGAAGTAATGCAAAAACAAGTTAAGAAAGTAAATAATTTTGAAAGAAGAGCAAAGAAGAAGAAGAAGAAGTTCAAAGGTAAAAAGAAACCAATTCAAAAAGCAACAAAAAAGTTAAACAAAATCAGAAAAGAGACTAGTTTTTTTTTGGTAATACTCTGAAAGTGAGTTGTGAGAGAGATTTAAAGGAAACAAAATATCAATTGAAGCAGAAACAGAAATAGAAGAACAATACAAGAAAAAACAAAGATGAGTGAAGAAATAGAACCTCATGTCTTGCGTAAGTTTGAGATAATCTAAAAAATAGGTAAAGGTGCATATGGAATTGTGTGGAAAGCGATCGACAGAAAACTCAAGCAAGTTGTCGCCTTGAAGAAAGTCTTTGATGCATTTGACAACCCTACAGATGCATAAAGAACATTCAGAGAAGTACAAAGCAGTTTTTTTACTTTTGTATTCTACGAAATTCTTAACAAAAGTGTTTTATCCTTTTAATATCCTTTCTCCCTTTTTAGGTGATGTTTCTTTAAGAACTGAACGGTCATGACAACATAGTCAAACTAATGAACATAATGAAAGCGGAGAACAACAAAGATTTATATTTAGTATTTGATTTCATGGAAACGGATTTGCATGCTGTCATACGTGCTGATATTTTAGAAGAAATTCACAAGAAATTCGTTGTGTATCAGATACTAAAAGCTATAAAGTACATGCACTCTGGTGATTTAATCCACAGGGATCTCAAGCCTTCGAATATTCTACTCAACAGCGAGTGTCTAGTGAAAATAGCTGATTTCGGTTTGGCACGTTCTGTTGCTTAAAAAGAAGATGACTCCCCTTAGGTGTTAACTGAATACGTAGCTACACGATGGTATCGAGCTCCTGAGATTTTACTTGGCAGTACGAAATACACTAAAGCAGTCGATATGTGGAGTGTTGGATGTATTCTCGGTGAGCTAATTATTGGAAAAAGCATATTCCCTGGTGTGAGTACTTTAAACTAGATTGAGAGAGTTTTAGAGTTAACTGGCAAGCCTCGAAACGAAGACATAGAGAGTATCGAGAGTTCCCTTGCATGGAATATACTCAATTCAATAAATATCACCAAACAAAAGAAGTTTGAGCATTTCTTCAATGGTGCTTCAAATGATGCTCTAGATCTTCTCAAGAAGCTTCTGTTGTTTAACCCGAAGCTAAGGTTAGATGCTGAGTAGGCGTTGCAGCATCGATATGTCTAGGAATTCCACAATCCTGCTGAAGAACATTCATGCTCTAAGCCAATAGAAATTCCTTTAAATGATCATGAGAAATTCTCGATTAGAAAATACCGCGAAGCATTGTATTCTGATATTAACGCAAGGAAGAAAGAACAAAGAAAGAAATGGCAGGAGAAGTATCTGCAATAACTAGGATTAGCTTAATCTGATGAGTAGCCTTAGTAGTCTGCTTCTTCAGCCCAACCAAGTAATTCTGCGAATAACCCAGATTCCCCGTAGCCTTAACTTGTATCGTAGGGTTCCAATTAAGTAAATCAACAGCAGTAACAACAATAACAAGGATACTCTCAGCCTGTGTAATAGCAGCAATCTTCCTCATCAGCTTATTAGTAACAGCAACAATTCTAAGGTAGCAATAAAACTACATTAGACAAGAGGAATGCGAGATAAGTATCTTAAGAGAATATCGATTAGAATGCTGTTCCCTTGTAGTAATAACCTAGTTAGAACACGCAGCTTAATCAATAACAGTAGCAATAACAACAATAGCATTACATCTAGCAGTAGTAATAACCATAACCATAATAGCAATACAGAGATACTGCTTAGACTTAGAATACGTATAATCAAACGAAATACACTAAGTACTAGCAATATTCGTCTCAAACAAACTAGAAAAGCTACCCGTAATAGCAATAAAGTTCAGGATCTCAGCAAGGCTCAAATGCATCACCTCTTGTTCAATAGTAGCAAACTGTTTAATAATAATAACAGTAATAACTAAGTAATTCTAATTCTTCAACTCTCAAATAGCAATAGCAATAGCAGCAACAATCAGTCGGAGGTTTCTAGCAGATGTAAACCTAATAATAGTTCTCTCAGCAGCAGTAGTAATCATAATAGTCAGCATAGAATAAATACAGCACAGCTACTTACGGAAACTACATCCAAGGGAAAAACAATTATGTTCAAGGATAAAGTAATTCAAATGTAATCATTGCAAGCAGCCAATAGCAGCCAAAGAATGAATCATCGTCATAGTCAGCAGCGACAGGAGGACAACCAGTCTATGGTAACTATGTTCCGTAATAAAAACAATACAAGTATTAACCAGCTGCTAGCTCGTAATAATAATAATAATAATAATAATAATAACAGCAAGGTACTTCAGCAAGCTAAGCCTAATAAGCAACGAATAATAGTAATGTGAATGCGTTGATCTAACGAAATAGTACGCTGTCTTCTTCTTCCGCGCAAGCTTAATAGTATTACTAAGCTAGAGTTTCTCAATCAAATGTTGCAAAGTAGGCACAGTATGCTCAGCAGCAGTAGTAGTACAAACAATGAATATGTTTCTCACACTTTACTGAATTCTCACTCGTGAATTGTTTCATAATATGTTTTTGAGCAATTTGTTAAATCGTTTTTCTTGTTTTTTGATAATGCATTATTGATTGATTCGTCAAGCAAGACAAACAAAATATGAATTTATTCTATTGTATTAAATAGAGTTAAATATATTCATTTTAGTAGCTAACTGTGTTTGAAGTGAGCTGTATTGTCTTTATATCAGAATTTATTCACATAGAAGGCATATAAATATTGTGAAAGGCAATGTAAATAGCAAATCAATTATTGCCATCTTTTTTGAGTTGCAAAGATGATTCTGTAGCTAGTATGTCCAGATGCATCTTGTGCACTGATATCTGCTAGGAGATCTTATACACGAACGCAGAACCTTCGTTGTTTATTCGATCTACGAATGAATCCTGTAATATCAACTCTAACATCTTGATAGATAGAGGGTATCTAAAGAAGAAAGAAAAAACGATAATAGTCTTATTTTGTGAGTTTATTTGGAATCGCTTTGTGGAGTGACAAGTGAAGGAAAGGATAAGAGAAAATTATTGGAAATATATATTATGTTTGCTTTGTTTACTTGATGAATTTAAAGTATTCAGGTTGTTTGAAGTATGTAAGATAGTTGAGATAGTTCTTGAATCTATCATTCGTGAAATAGTCTAAAGTTACAAGCTCTAAACAGGTAGGAAGAGATTTTAGAGAAATAACAATAAAATTATAATGAGCTAAGAAATAATGAGTGTGAGATAGAAAGAGAGAGAGATGTACACTCAATATAGAAAGGATTTGCGAGCATGTTGATGAACTCTAGATCAAGCTAAAAGCGGGAATATTGTTCATACTCCGAACGCAAAGTAGCAAGATCGTCTACTTGTTCTTCTTATTGCATCATATTCTCAAGTGGATTGAAGACTTCAGAAATATAGATAGAGGAGGTACACTTTGTTTGTTTCTGATTAAACCTTCCAAATATTTTAAGATAATTAGTCAAGATGCTTTTGCTAATCCTTTCTTTGTTAATTTTCACTTTTAAAGAAGAAGAAGATAATTGATATTTATTCAAAGAATCTGCCGAAAAGGGGAGATGCCTAGCAAGGTAAATGATTTGATAAAACTACTCTTTTTTATGAAGATATAGTCTGCCAAATAGGATAAACAGGATGGTTTTGTTAGTGAGTGAATAATTGATCTATGAACCATCAGAATTCATGGAAGACATTGAAAAAGAGAGAGAGAGAGAGAGAGAATCGAGATGTATTTTTGAAATATATTTTCTAAAAAAAGTCTATTACGAAATATGAGCTAAAAAGCATTTCATTTACAGATAAAAGAAATCATCGCTCATTCAAATATAACTTAGATAAAAAGAAGAAGAGACTGGAGTTATTTGCTGTGATATTCTGCTGTAAAAATTATTAATAAACAAAACTAGATTTTTTGTTATTAGATAAAAATCTAAAAAAGATATTTCTTTAATGTGTTTTCTTCATATCTTCATTATGCATTACGTCATTGAAGTTTATCTGAAGAGAAATATGTTATTAATGCATCGCATCATTTTTATGATAATTCTTCTTTTGATGAAGAAACGATTCTAAAAGGGTATTTTTGCACAAACCTTCTTAAATCATCAATCAATAAGAAAAAAAAACCTTTGAATTAAATCCAAAATTTATTCGTTTATTCTTAATCATCCCATAAATTATTATATCAAGAAAACAATCCTAAAAAAGATTAATTATTCTTTATTTGATTAAAAGCTTAAGAAACAACGTAATGACTAGTGAATCGCAGAAACAACCTTTAGATGAAGTGAAGGATTTCTTAAGCAAACGAAAATCCATGCGAGATGATCTTCTTGATGGGCTTATCACATCCGGGTAAAAACTGTGTAGTACAGAATTCAGGGAACTGTTCTTCGACATGAATGGGGAAATCAAACTGCCTGAAAAAGACATTCTTCCGAAATTACTTTCAAATTGCTAGCTTCTAGAAAAACTTAACAATGGAATGAAATACACCTTCATCTTTGATTACATAGGTTCATCACAAGAATTCAAACAATTTGATGTTTTAAATAGAGGTCACAATCTTGAAGGTGAAGGCAGTACGAAAGAAGAAATTGAGAAATTCGTGTATTTTCCTTCCGATCCAAAAAAATATCAGGAAACATTCAAACGCATGTCATGGTCTAATCGAAGCTGTGTCCGAATTACAGATGATTCTTCAATGGCTGTGTGCTTAAACTATGCGTCGCTGTTTCCTAATTGGCAATTCAATTTTTAGCAAAGTCTGCTTTGGTGGATTTCAGGAAAAAATTTTTCACCTGGAAAACCAATCGGATTAGGTGGCAATATTAGCGACAGTCTGTAGAAGATAGAAAGTGAATGGAGTCAAATAAAATCACAAAAGAAACCTGTAATTTGGATATTTCAAAATAATCTAATTCAAAGAAGTAGCTCACTCTTTAAGGACGGATCAGGGAATGGAGCGCTAATTAGAAGTGCTGGATTGTTTTAGCTGTACATCAGTGCGTATAATCGATTTGTTTAGATGAATTAAGGAAAGGACAATGAGATCAAGGAATAATTTGATAAAGTCATAACTGAGATATTCATGCTAGATCAGCATGATTAGTCTTCGATGACACATTCAGGTATGCAAGCATAACTTTCAATTCTGCTACTTGCGCTTATCTAAATGAAGCTATTGATCAAATAACTCAGCTCCCCTGATAGTAAAACAAATCCAAATAGGATCTTAGCAAATGAAATAAAAGATTTAGTGCAAGAATTTGAAATCTAATATCTCGAAGATATGCTCTGTAGATATTCTGGATTGGATTGTAAAATACAGTAACTGAAAGAATAGATATCTGAAATCGAGTTGAAGAAGACAAATAAACCTGATTATACATGGTAAAAGTACCTGAATGTCAACACTGATTTCGGCGAAAGAAGCTATTAGTCATAGGCTTTTAGGAGCATTCTTCTACTGTATTATTAGCTGTTTTACAGAAACATTAGTGGGTAATATATGTGGGAAGATGCGCATTTCATTTAATACCTATCCTGCAAGAGAGTTGGTATGCGAGAAGGAACCAATGAAGATATTCAAAACCCACAAGCGAATTCAAATACAAAAGTTTCAAGTTCGGATTATGGTGATCCAAGAAAATATGAGAAATACTTAAATGATGGTAATTCTGGGTATTTCGGTGCATATGCTCCGGATTGCATGAGTCTTGTGTTGCATTTGATAGCATCGAGTGATAAAAAGGAGAATCTAAGTTTGATGGATTATCTTAACAAGATTGCAGTGAGTAAAGGGGATTGTGATTCATATGGCGCTGTTTTAGGAACGATTCTAGCTTCGTTTGATTTGAACTATCATGAGAAATATAAGAATGCTGATAGAACTAGGAATGACGATCCACTTTAGCATATCAATAATATGAATTTAAAGAAGGAGTACTTCTTGCATGATCTGTATTATCAAGTCGAGAAAGCAGAAGAATAATTGAAGAAAACAGATTCAAAGAATATGAAACTTAGTGAATAGTAGTAGTAGTAAAAATAATAAAGGAAAATTTCTTGAGTTTATCGTCAAAAAGGAAAGCTAAAATTGTGGTTGATTTAGAGGGGATCTATTATGTATTTATGAAAGTGTGTGTGTGTGTGTATTTTTAGCTTGAAATATTGATTAGATCTTTTGAAGGTGTGAGTTTTGTTGTTGTTGTTTTGTTCGATGAAACAAAGAAACAAATGAAGAATTTGCAGATCTCAGGGATAGTTTCCCAGTGAGATAGTTATTAATATTTTAGGAATATTTGACATGTAAAAGAAGTGTGCAATCTTCTCTCTTTTTTATTTGAGAAATATTATCCAAAAAGAACAACAAATCATCAAAGATATCAGATAAATCAATAAAATTAGTTGCGAATAATAAATAATCTGGTAAACACTGAGACTCAACTTAAACCTCTTTTGTCCTTTCTGAAGTTATGAAAAAGTTGTCTGCAGCAGTGTCATGTTGATAAAATCGAGTGAAAGGTGCATCTCTTAAAGGCAATCATTATGCTGGAATAGGTTTTTAATATTTCTAAAGCAAATAACAGAGATGTCCCAGTGAAGAATATTATTGTTCTTGATTGTTGTTTCGCTGGTGATAGATTAACCAACGAATATGGTTGACCTTAATGAGAAAATTAATTAGCTCACTAAGAATAGATAATCTGTTCTCAATATCTACACCATTAGTGGTATTCACTAACTCCATAGATCGACGAAAAAATGGTTTATTCTTCTTTTAACAATATCATAGAGATTTTACTCAGTGCCTCTCTCATCAAAACAATTTTCCAAAAAACATCAGTTCTCATTCAAGAGTCAGTAGTCAGAAAATGGAAGTCCTTTTGGAATCTAAACATGCAATGCTATGATTATCCTACAGCAGAATTGATCACTCACTACGACAAGATATCAAGATATCTACTTCCATTTCTCAAAAGAGTTGGCAGAAAATACACATCAACTAATATTTTGTTCTTTTTAAAAATGAGCATTTGTCGAATTAGTATTTTAAACCAACAATATTCATTTACTTTTTTGATGGATTCATAATCAATTTCTAATAAGATGATGAATATCCCTCTTTCGTATTCTTTTTATTTTCTTTCAAAAAAATCATAAAAAAAAGCTAGAGTATAAATTAAATCTGCATCTAGTCAAGAGAGACACAAATGATGTCAGAAGACAAAGGTTAAATGGATGGGGGAGTTAAAATAATGTATGTGATTTATTTGTAAAAGAATATCCTGCGTTGGTATGAATAATAAATTTCACGATTAGAGTCAAATATTTCAAAAGCAAAACGAAAGAAAACAAATAAAACTTTTGTGGAACATAAGTAGTGTACAAATAAACTAATGTATCACTAATTCCAGTAGTTGTAACAAACACAACACAGGTCTCAGCCATAGATTGAAATGAATGGTATCCAGCATGTGATCTATCACCATCAGCCTGTTGTGAGTAATCAGCAACCAGTATTCAATGGGATTTCTACTCAGGCATATGCATAATAAGCACCTGTAGTCAGCTACCCTAACTATGTCAAGATGTTCAAGCTAGTCATCGGAGATATTGCTGTCTCTTCTATGATCAATATTGTCACTTACCTAGCAACCATAACACTTATCGTCACTGTAAATCAAAAATCTTAGCAAATAAATCAAATATTTTGAAATTTATTTTAGTATTTTAGGACATTTGTTCATTTTTTTTGATGAATTTCATTTTGTTTAAACTTTATTTTCCCCTTTTTCTTCCTTTTTAGTACATAGTATGCTGCAGTCTCGGACATGAACCTTGGTTCCCCGTGATGATTACTTCTACAGGAACAGACTATCCTGAGAATATCTTCTTCCGCATAGGATTGATGACAAGTATTTTCTATTGGGGTGTGATCATCTGGCTAGAGTATCTTTGGTTGAAGGCATAATCTGAATCATTAATCGGAGTTGTGACTGTCTCTGCTAAAAGCACAATCTCTGCTTATGTTGGTTTCTTCTTCTTCGGATTAACAATCGCCACCATCGATCAAGGTGGTACTCCTCATATGCATGGTGTGTTTGCTGTGGTCTTTTTCTTATCATTGGCCTATTACTCCTTCAGCAATTTCTTCACTCTCAAGAAGATTCTTCAATACAAGCCTAATGCTGTCTCAGCAGAGAGTTATGCAAGGAAGAAAACATTGATTAAAGTATGGTATGTTGTGTTGTTCTTTATCATCTTGCTGGCACTCGGTTTCAAATGGGGATTGCCTGTCGCAGAGTGGATTGGTACATTCGCTATTATTCTCTATCTTAACACTTATGCTGACGATCTCAAGAACTTCTTCCTGAACGTTGATGACTAAAAGTATGACTTGAAAACCTAGTTGGCAGCGAACACTAAGAAATCCACTGATTCCAATGATACTATTGAGACAATTACCACAACAGCTTAATAAGCCCCTTAGGTTATGCATATGGTCCCAGTGTACACAAATTACCAATATGGTGTGAATGCACCTAAGTCAGCAATCAGTGATGTTGATTCTAGCTTTATGGCTATTAATAAACCTCTGTTCGCTTAAGAGCATCTTCAATAGTGAAGATAGACAATAACAACAACAACAACATGGGCAAGATAAATATATTAAAAGAGAAATATCCATGTGTGATGTGAACACAAAATACCGCCAAATTAAACAAAAAAATAATTATGATTATTCTTTCAATAAAAAAGATATTTAAGAAAATACCAAGGGGGGGATAGGATATATTAGGAGTTAATATTTCTTTGATTGACTGGGTGTAGTGTGATTTAAGTATGGATGAATTGTTTTTGGAAGACGAAAGAAAAGATGAATAAGGCTACGTTTTCTTTTAAAAGCACTTCAGGATAACGATTGTAGATGACTTACTTGATGTTTCTGATTGTTGACTTGCATTGAAATTATTTGCTTATTATTAAGATAAAATCTTGAGAGTTAACTGCGATAATTGGTTTCTTTGTATTTAAATGAGAGCCAATAATATCTATTTGTTAATAATAACAATAACAATACATGCTAAAAAATTAAGGGTCTTTATATAAAGAACTTAAGGATAATTATCTCTCTCTCTCCTCTGCATATATAAATCAAACTTTAATTTGTAAGGGCTAGATCCATCTTCGAGATGCATGAGAAAGTATGCACAAATTGAATCCACTTGGATTAATAAAGTGAAGAAGAAAGAAGAAAAATAATCAGGAAACTTTAAGCGAAGAGAACATACTTTTTGAAGCGAAATGAAAACAAATTAAGGTGATCGCAGCAAAGACGATGAGAAGGACGGTAGAAATGGAGATGGAACGAAGCACCCAATTACAGAAGATCACATGGATGAACATAGCTCTTCAAAGATAAAATAATCGCAAACATCATCTTCTATGATAGATGCGGAAAAGAAATAGATCAACCATCATTCTTCATAAATTGCATCCAAATAGAATGGAGAATATTCGCATTAGGATGACTCTCATTCAGTAGAATCTAAGGGTGCTGAAGATCAAAAGAGTATTTCTTCTTCTGTATCAAAGTAATCATAACATCACACAAGAAGAAATACAAAGATGGAAGGAGGTTCAATCGCTGAAGGTTCTCATTCAGGGAATTAAGAAGATAACTAAACGATTTCGCGCTCAAAAATCAAAGAATAAAATTCAGAAACTAAATCTGTCCAACAAAGAAATGATATTCAAAAGAGCTCACAAGGAATAACAACTGGCAGTGAAGAAGCACACCATACACACAGAAATGAAGGCAACGAAGAAGCTAACGCATAGCCAGGTGAACCATCTGGTGATTCATTTAAAGTAAAATATTAGTTTTGTTAGATTTGATGATAATACAACAAATAATTTATTTTAAAAATTCAAAGGAACGAGAGAAAAAAGAGCAAAAAGGTAATATCGATGCTGGTGAGGATTCTGATAAAAAGAAAAAACCCAAAAGAGCGAGTGCTAAATTAAATGAAAAGAGAGCTAACATCAGTCGCAGTAACAGCGAGAATCACAGTGATATGCAACCAGAAGAAGAGGGAAAAATCATGAGAAGAGACACTGAGAAGAAAAGAGGCATAAGAGATTTATCTACCGATGAGAAATGGGGCGTTTATGCAAACTATGCGGAGATGCAGAGTTTAAGAGGCGTAGGGAGGATGTATAATATGGATCATTCAACAGTTAAACTACTTATTTAGAGGATAAATAATGAACGACCTGGGGAGACAATGACGAAGGAATTATTCCTGCAAACTACTTTAGCATAACCTGCATATGAATAGCCTATTGTGAAGAAGAATAAAAAAGAACTCAAGAAAGAAGAGTAATAGATGAAAAAGGAGAAAGATCTTTAAGTCTATGGAGATTCATAAGGTATAATATTGCTTTTATTATCGAACATTTTGGGGTAAAACAATTTGTTTTTTTGGTAAATAATAAGGATATGAAAATGAGGAATGTCAACAAGGAAATATTGTAGGTGAGGGAGGTAATGAGATTATAGGAGTTGTAACGAGGAATAGCTCTGAATAGACGAAAACTAAAAAGGCATCGAAATACATAGCAAAGAAACATAAAACTTTAGAGCATTATGCTTCGACATATGACAATGTAAATTAAAATACTGGGTATGGCGAATATGCACCCCATCAAAATGGAAATGAACTTGAATAGCAAGTACCTGTAGTATACTAATAAGCCAATCACGATGCGGCATACATTGAGTAGGTTGTTGATAATTCAAAAGAATTAGCAGGTTCGATGGATAAGAAAGATCCTCGCAATTCGAAGAAATTATTAAAAAATGATAAAACGCCTTATATTTCTAAGAAAAACAAAGCGAAAGGTGCAATGAATTATTTCCATGAAGAGCAAATCCATCTTAGCGATCCTGATTCGATACATGTAAGTTGTTAAATTGATATTTACATGCACATCAACACAAACAGATAAGAATGTATCAGATTTATAAACACATTATTTGGTTTATTTTGTGTAGAATGAAGCACACTAACAGACCTAGGCACATGGAAATCATAATAAGAATGGATTTGATGAGCATCATTTCTTGGATAATTATGAATTGCTGGCGTAGATAAATGTGGACAATAATCTGTTTTACGCATAGCCGACTCATTTACAAGATCATTAAGGGACTAAAGACGAATTTGACATTAACTTAGAACACTTTGATTTCACAAATAATTTTGGTCATAATCAGCAGCAACAGCAACAGCATTAGCAGCATAATAATCAGACATAGTATGATGAAATTAAACTGGATTTATCATGAAACCAAAGAGCATATTGAAGAGAAGTAACACAAACAATTTTAAGATAAAATGAAGCAAAGGAGCTTTTAAAATTATTAACAATAAAGTTATCTCCTTCTCTTCTTTTTAGACATATATTTTGTTGTTGTTGTAATGTAGCATTTGCTTTCTGAAATCGTTGAGAGAGAGAGATTTGTGTAAGTGTGTTGTTTATTTTGATTATTAAAGCAAAACGATGAGCTTTTGACAGTTGTTTTGTGAGAAGAAATGTTGTATTTCGTTTTAAAATATTACTCTCTCCAAAAAATAAAAAGAGGGTGTTAATTGCTACTAATGTAATTGCAAAATTAATTGAGAATCTTGTTTTTGTTTAATAAATGCAATAGCAATGAAATATGAAAAGATCAACATAGTTGGGGGATATGAACATGAGAGATCAGCAATATCTTGAATAGGTAACAATAGATAATCTAATATGGAACATTGTGTGTCTTTGCTGGGGAAGAATATATTGGGCTATTAAACTCGATGATAAATGAGTTTTGTCAATTTGATTATTTCCAAATTAATTTACAAGTAAATATTCCTGAATAAAGCAAATCAGTATATTCTCATAAAGGCGGTCTTGAGCTTGATGGCTAACTTAAATTTTAGAGGAAGAGCATAAAGAACATGAATTTAAGTTGGTCTTTCTGTTTTAGATTAACTTTTTAGAACCAAGTGAAGAATTAAAGCTAGTTATCAAATTATTTTCAAGGCTTTCCCACAGACAACGACTCCTACATGTTTAAGATGAAAATCTTCTTTTTAACGCATTTACTGTTTTGATTATGTATTCGCAGTTTGTAATATTATTTTACGGGTTGTTCTATTTTTAATTATCTTTGCTTATTGACCTGAATTTTAGAAATATTAGCCAAGTTTTTGTTTAATTTTTTGGTGAGTTTTGGCAGAGTTCAATCATTTCAATCAAGTGAATCAAATAACATTCTGCAGAATTCTTAACACCTACTGGATATTCCCCTCTAATTTTGAAACACGATGAATTCACGCAGGGATGTATCAGACAGCCCTTTGGAATAAGCCCTCAGCGATGTTCCTTCTCACAATGACTAAAACTACATTGACATTAATCGCTTACTAAATCCACCGAAAAGGAGTTCAAGAGCTGTCACACCTTAAGATATGATGCTTAGGGTTAACTAGCAATAATAATAATAAGAAGAAATATCTGAAAATAAAAATGTTTTTAGTGAGTAGATGCCTGCAGGAGAAGTTATTATTTAAAAGAATAATG
>Ga0302271_10000915_pt1 | contig 29157 bp, 19 predicted proteins | sample III_Bog_N1_1_FD_198767 | JGI IMG/M metagenome (GOLD analysis project Ga0302271, IMG submission 198767) | Peat permafrost microbial communities from Stordalen Mire near Abisko, Sweden - III_Bog_N1_1 | ecosystem: Environmental > Terrestrial > Soil > Wetlands > Peat | place: Sweden: Abisko... | reverse complement strand
ATGCAAAGGTTCAAGTCACAGTTGAGTATCTTCAAGAAGGTGTTTTTATTAAGCCAGTCCGTGTCCACACCATTCTTATCTCTCAATAACACGCCCCTACAATCAACAATGAGGAAATCAGCAAGGAACTGAAGGAGCACGTTATTAATAAAGTTATCCCCGCTAACTTGATTGATGCTAACACTGTATACCATCTGAATCCCTCCGGTTCATTCATCGTTGGTGGACCTTGCGGAGATGCAGGCCTTACTGGAAGAAAGATCATTGTTGATACTTACGGTGGCTGGGGTGGTCACGGAGGTGGTGCTTTTTCCGGTAAAGATCCTACTAAGGTTGATAGATCTGCAGCTTATGCCGCTAGATGGGTAGCTAAATCTTTGGTATCCAATGGATTCTGCAAGAGAGCCCTTGTGCAAGTTGCTTATGGCATCGGTATTGCTAAACCTCTTTCTATCTACGTTAATTCTTACGGCACAGTCGTTGATGGATATACTGACATCGATCTCCAAGATATTGTGATTGAAAACTTTGATCTTAGACCAGGTATGATCATCAAAGAATTAAATCTCAAGAGACCTATCTACAAGAAGACTGCTTCTTGCGGTCATTTTGGCAGAAATGATCCAGATTTCACTTGGGAAACCCCTAAAAATCTCAGTCATGCCAAGAAGAATCAAAGTTGATTTGTTTTATATGTCTTTCTTGTTCAAGGCTGGTATGTTCTTCTAATTGATTAAAAGGAGATCCTTTTTCTTTTGTTAAAACTCTTAGTTCACTTTTTCATAAACTTCCCAGAAACAAATAAAAAAAATATCTTTAATTTTTTTCTTTCTTTGTATCCAGCAAATTTTTATCTCCAAATTGAGTTTCCGTGACATCGTATTTCGATTCCATTTAACTAAAATTTTATTTCTTTGTTAATAATATCTAAACATATCTTTTCATTATTGGAAAATTAAGAATAGTGAAGATTTCTCCTTATTTATGGCTAACGATTATTTTTTTTAATACTTTTCCATTTATTATAAATTTCAATAGCTGAATAGATTCACCTAATCTAAAATAGAGGGTAAAAACCATTTTTTTTGTTGTTGAAGAAAATAATCATTTTTAAAAAATTATTAAGTTCTTCATTTTTATAAATTTTAGCTAAAACTTAATTAATTGTTAAACTGTTACTTTAATTTTTTTATCCTTTTCTCTTCTTCAAATTAATGTGTTCCTCTTAATCTACTTAAAGGCTGATTTCAAAAAAATTTAAATTGATATTAAATTTACCAACAGACAATCAAAATAGTTCTCATACTTGACTTGAATTTGAAAATCTTCAAATCAAAACTATGTTGAAAAGTGCCTTGGTAACCTTCCCCCCTCTTCCCTATGAATTTGTGATTATTTGCAAAAGAGGAGATTTGTATTTTTTTTTCTTCAAAAGATAGTTTATATGATGTGATTAATAGATAAAAAATAATTGAATGTGCAATCAAATCACAAATGTGTGCATGCTTTAGACAGACACAATAACACAAAAAAAGTAGATACTAATTCATCTGATAATTCCAGAAATATAAGAGTGTTGGATGATCCAACCAACTGTGAGAAGGATTTTCTCATCATCTTTCATTTCGGGGTTGAAGGTAACTTCTCCGTGAGCGTAAGGAGGGTAGAGTAAATCCCAAGGGAACACACATTGGGAGTTTTTAATGTCAGAGTTCTTGATCATGCAATATGGTTTTCCTCTTTTCTGGACTTCGATATTCTTAGGGTATCTACACATGTATCCAAAGCAGTCATCCAAGAAGTTCTAGCAGTTATAAATTGGCACAAGGATAAATGGCTCTCTGCTTTCATCGATAGGACGAATGATAAAACGGTAGGGAGATGAGCAAGCATTTTCGATCAAACACTCAACACGACCTATGATAGTTCCCTTGTATCTGATAATAGCAGTCTTGTAACAGCAGAGCTCAATTTCTATAGGGCATTTTTCACTAGGGACATTATTGAACTTGAAAGGAATTTCTTTGTGTCCATATAGTTCGCAGTTCAGAACACATTGCATACATTTAGCACATCTTGGGTCGCATCCACAGAGTCTGCTGTTTCTGTAAAAGACGATCTCACCAAGCGTAGAAGTCTTAATGAACATCTGATTTTTACCGCAGCAGAGATACTTCTATTAGACTTTCAGGAAGGTCTCTTCTGTTGACCAGTTTTAAGGCACATCATACCTGATCTATTAGACAGCCTTTGTTTCTTATTGCCTTTGTTGTTGAAGCAATTGTTGATAGTAGGCATTCTGAAGAGCAGCCTGTTGAGGGGTAATAACGATCATGTTTAGTTAGTTTTTCTGTTAGTATTATTCTTTTCCTCTTTCTAAAAAAGTTTATTTATTAATTATAATGATTGAATGTTTGCAGTCACCTCGAATTTCTAACCCCCTCTCCTGTCTAGCTCTTGTCTTCCCCTTGTTAAATTAAATTCGAGGTATCCAAGAAGATTATTTTCGTTTCACTTTATCTCTTAAGCTGTACCCTCTTTCTTTCTCAACTTGCAATAAAATTTAAAAGGCTTCGTATTTACCTTCTCTCTTGCTCATACTTTACAAAATAAATAAATACACTCAAAATTTCAAAATTTACACCACTCACAGACACATTTAATTTCACTCTTTCAGCTATCTTTTTCAATTTTTCCAAAGAGTTTTGTATACCATACTTATTTAATCGCTCGAAATCCGTCGGAAATAATCCTTCCTAGAGAAGCTCCTTTGTGAGGATTTTCTTCAACGCACTCTTTGCTACCTGAATTTTAATAAAAGCTGTTTCCTGGGAGCAGAGAAATATTTAATAATTTCGAATGCCTAAAAAAAAAGAAAAATGATGAACCTTCACTATTATGACAGATTGGAGCTGAAGTTGTGAATGAGGAGTGTTCAGATTCTACTTCGTTGCATGGAACTTACTTTCCAATTTGAGAAACTTTTCCTGGCTGATTGTTACTTGTATTATTGTTGTTGTTATTTTTGAAGCTATTCATCATATTAACGATAAATATATCTGAGCTTAGATTAGTATTATCCCATCCCATCCCATGAACAGCTTTAAAAAGACAAAAGAAAAACAATATCAAAGGTTGAAATAAGTTGTTAGACAAAGGAGAGAAAAAATAATAATATTATTATTGTTATTATCTAATTACAATTGCTCTCTGATGCGAAATCATTAAAGGAGTTTTGACAAGCATTTGTTCCTAAGTTATTATTATTCCCTTAACTCGATACCACCGCTCCAAAAGCCACTGGATTTCCTTGAAAGCAATTATTATTATTTTATGCTCCCCAATATCTGTTATCTAATTTGCTTGCGCCATTAAGAATCCCTTCTTTCTTTTTTGAAAGAACAACATATTTTTATTTGAAAGAGTTATTTGATAACTAAAGCTTTTTTTATTCAAATCTTCGAAGTTGATCTAATGAAAACATGCTACTTTTCATAAGATAATCGAGCATATCTATGAAATATTTGTCTTGAGCTTGTTGAAGGATTCCATAGTAATTTTGTTAGATATCTAAAATAAACAAATATGTTATATCAGTAAACTTAATCTGTAAATAGTTTAAAAATATCTAGAAAAATAAAGGTTTTTGAAGTAGTTTAAACAATAAAATTGATAAATAAAGGTAATAAACATATCATTATCCTAGAAGCTTTCATTTTTATAATATGTAAAGCAAATTCTTGCTCTCGAAATTTAAGAAAATAATAGTCCAGTAAATCAGAAATAGAATTTAGAACTAATAAATTTAAGGAGAACAAATAACGCATTCTTCTGTGAAGGATCAATAAAATCCATCCATGATTTAGTTTAAAACGCTTGGCATTATTGTCTTAATTAAAGATATCTATTACAAATATTAATTTCGAATCATTAATGAAACTTACTTTTTCTCCTTCTCAAATGAGGTTTCTTGGATAAATAAAACAGACACATGATTTAATGTAGATAAATTTAGACAAATAATCCATAAATAATTGCCCACCTGGAAATAGTAATATTAAGTTTATTTCTTATTTCAAAAATTTAAAAAAGTGATCAATTTTACTATTTTGCAATACCCGTGGCTTTTTAAGACGATTAGAAGGATTTTCCTTAAAATTTAGATAATATTTTTACCTTATTTCTTCTTGTTTATTGGTTTTGGATGCAAGCATTTAGGAGGAATTTTAAACATCACGAAGTCTATTCCTTCTGCTTCTTTGATCCTTTACCCTAATTCCTTTTTGAAATAAGTAAACAGAATCTACTGAAACACTTTCTCTCCTTTCTCAAAGTTAGTTCCATCTCTTTTCTTCTTTTCTGCTGTTAATATTTTAACTTCTCCTTCTTGCTAATTATTGTTTTTCTTTTTGTAGATCTCAGTGATTTAAAATCCTTTTTTTCTTTGTTCCTTCAAGGCAAATGCTTTTTTTTCTTGTGCTTGATTCTGGACTAGTCCTTATTGATTGACAGCTTTTATTTAGAATCCAGTTCTTTTCTATCCAAAAGATGTGAAACCAATCTTGGCTTCTTCTTCATGTTTTGCTTATCCTTTAAGAGCAATATCAATAATAAATTCTTGAAATATCAGACACATTTTTCAAATTATTTCTATTTTTTTTAATACCTGCTTCGATATTTGGAAAGACAGGAGTTTCTTCTTGATTTTTGAAGTCTTTGAAACCCAAAGAGGATCTGGATGGCTTAAATTACTTTTGTATCACTTTGATAGGCTCTATGAAATCTTATCCTTGCTTTAAAAAACATAGGTTTTTGAGTTATTATTAACCTAAAAACTAAATCAATTGCTGACTTTATTTTGATCATATTGAAGGCCTAGCTCTTAAAGTGAATGGTTCTAAGTAAAGGCATACTTATTGTTAGGTAAAGGGGAAATAGTTTAAGTAAATGTGAATAGCTTATTTTCGCAGTTGCCAGTTTTATCAAATGGTCTTTACTATGTTTCTGTAGATCTCTTTAACCTAAAAGTGTTATTTTGAACTTGCCCAGAATAATTAGAACCCTAACTGCTTCTGCTTCCATTAATCAAGTTCTCTTCATTCTATCTTATCTAATTGCTATTGCTATGTTTGCTATTATTGATATTGCATTTGCCTTCTTGATTCTCTGCAGATGCTTTTCTGAGATCAAGATCATTGAACACAAATTTCATAACCCAAAATCCAAGCTGAGCTTTCAAAGATCAGACTCGAAAACTCTTTGCTGCTATTCGGACTGAGAAGTTTTAAGGTAGCTATTTTTGTGAATATTTTTATAAAAATAAGAAATTATTTGCGCGGGAGAGTGTTTGCTAAGCAAAAACAATTTAGATTCTTTGATTAAAGAAACAGTTGAAAAAGAATAGTTGAGAATAGTGAAATATTGATTGCTTGTGTCTGCTCTTATTTTTGAAGGATACAATATTAATTACAGAGAAATGGTTAAAAAGATAAGAGGTTTTTTAATAAGAGAAATCCTGTATTGAAAGAAGCAGAAGCAAAAAAATCACTTTGGAATATCTGTTTAGTTTAAAGGTGGATTTAAGGAATTTCGGATATTTAATCTTAACAAAAGGCAATATGATTTCTCTTAAAAAGACACTCATTTGAGAAATTTGATGAAATTATGTGGGACAATAGTAGTGTTAAAATGAAATCTAAAATGGTTTTTATTGTATTCCTTGCTGGTTACAAGCATTTTTTAATTACTAAAAAAAGACAGTATTTTTTACTCACTCCTAATTAAATTCAATTTCTTATTGAAATTTTTTTTAAGAAAAAATCAATTACAGCTAAATTTCTCTAAAAATGGCTCTCTTTCATCTAAAGAAATTGAAATATTTTTCAAAATTACCTCTAAAAATATCAAATATGTTTATCAGAAAACAAAAATTACATATTCAACTTTGATACTGTCTTTCTTCTCGGTTAACATAATTTATCAAAAAGATAATTTTGTGTCTGCAAGGAGAATTACTCAAATTGCCAAAATTTGGTGTGGTAAACTGCAACTACTAGAACCAATTCGTTTGTTTTAGCTTAAAAATAGTGTAAATTTGTAAGGAGAAGTCTCAAAGAATCTTATTTTCTTTTTTAATTCAAGTAACCTTTTCCTTCTTTTTCTTTTCTCTTTGACGATTTATCGTGAAGGAATTTCCTTTAAAAATTAATTGATAATCATTTACTTTATTAGCATTAATTAATTAGTTGCATTGCTATGAATATTATAGAATAATTAAGATATTTTAGAAAATAGTAGTAATTATTTCAAATTTATCATTCAAAAAGAAAAGCCCCTTTAGTAGTGAATTTACTATTTAAAGGATACTTTTTGTTTTTAAGATGCTTTACGCTGTTAGTTTTCTCTTTTCAAGGACAAAGAGTCCACTTGAATTTTTTTAAAATTTCAGCCTTTATCCAATGATCGAGATTGTTTAATGTTACAAACTCTTTTAGCCTCGATACTACCAAATTATTAATCATAAAGTTCTCAAAGTAACGCTTTGATTAAAGCCATCGAATTTAGTTAAAATTCAAAGCTGCCTTAGTTCTTAAGAAATAATAGCATTGCCATCTTGTTTCAAGTTGCAAATCAAGATGGATTCAGATAGGATGAAAGGAATCAGCTTCGAAGAATCAAACCTTCAATATGCTAATGACGATACATTAGGAGTATTTCCACAGACAAATTAATAAGCTAACTCTTCGCGTCTACTTTTTCTAGCAGATAATTAATTGCATGGTCCATTTTATTCTCCTGATGAATTCAAATAAGAAATCGATAGAGTATGTAGAAAAGGAAAGGATGGTGATGTCAATTCTTCTCCTCATATTGAACCTGGTTAATTAAGTTAAATGGTTCAAAATAGATTTAAAGAACTTGATATAAGCCATAAACACATACAAAAAAGAAACGATTAGGCAAAATCACCTGAGAAGTAATAGCTAAACCTCTAGAATGGGTCCAATTGTTAGGCCTGGTCTAGCCCAAAAAAGTTAAGGACACAAGATGAAATCTCTGATGACGATGAAGATGAAGAATCTGAAGAATCACAGGAAAACATACATTTTCAAAAAGATCTGAGCAAATCTCTTGATGTCGAGCGTGTGAAACAGCAGAGGGTTCTCAAGCAAGACAGTAGTCTCTCCAAGCCAATTTGTGAGAGCACGTTTGTCTCCAAATAATTGTAGCATGATGACAATATTGATAAATAGTTAACTCAAGTAATATAAAATTTCTCTGCCAGCGCAGGAATTAAAAATAACCGCAGCTCGTTGTTTGGTAATACTGCTTCCGTCGGAAGGAATTCTTTGAAAGAGTAGCGAAAATTTTCTCTTTTCTCACTCCAGCAGCAGCAACCCCAGATGTAATCATAACTTGCACCGTTTGACACATGCAAACACCTAGATTTATAGGCATTAGTAAGGGAAATAGGAAACGATGCTTTTTCCAAAAGTTATGAAGGCACTGAAGCATTTAATCAATTAGGAGCACTAGTTCCTTGCAAGTAAAACTCCCAATAAGGACCTTCTTAAGGATCAAATATATAAAGGTAAGCTATTGGATATAACTCTCCCAATTTAAAGTAAGAAAGTTGGCTAGACACTTGTGTTGACAAATCCATAGCAGGAGGAAGTGTTAAATTTTCTGGAGGGTTCAACTCCATCTGGGCAAGGAGTGCATTTTTAATAATAACATTAACAAGGAAGTTTATTAAAAACATGAAAGAACTATCGATGAAATATAAATTCAGCTAGATGAGAGAGACTTATTTTGATTTAATTGACGATAAGTCTACTAATTACAGTTACTACCACGTCGGAGGATATTTGAAGAATGATCCGCCAAGATTTCTTGAAAAGAAATTCTTAAGCTGGATTTCTATTTTTAATCGAAATTGTGTTTACATCGCCAAAAACGATGATAGATGCTTGAAAAAAATGCTTAGTTCAATTTTCACAATAAATCTAGGAGTTCTTCTACCTGATAGTCTTATTAAGATTTTCTGGGATTTTGTGATCCTTTCGCTGTTGGTGATTAATGTCTTTTACATTCCTTTGAAAATCTCTTTTGATAGTACTATCGGTGTTACAAACTATCTACTTATTTTCTTGGAAGATTTGCCAAGCTATGCGTTTCTTTGTGATATTTTTATGAATTTCAACACAGCATACTACTCTAAAGGTAAACTTAACTGCAGACGCTCTAAGATATTTAAGCATTACCTACGAGGAAGTCTTATCTGGGATCTACTCATTGTAGGTCCATTTCTGTTTTCTTCGATATTTAATGTACGTTTTCTGAATATTATTCTTCTGTTTAGAGTGAGCAAGATTTATAAGATTGTCTCAGCAATTGAAGAGCTGCTGAATCTACGTCATATGCAAGCAACCTTAATGGGTCTGGTGAAATTAGTCGTGCTGATTATTTACATTGCTCATATCTTTGGATGCCTATTCTATTATATGCATGTGCTTCAAATATAATTAGACTCTTCCACAGTTACTTGGGTAATCAAGTATAAATTTGATCAATCTGAGTGGACTTCTCTGTATATATCTTCAGTTTATTGGGCAGTTATTACAATGATCACATTAGGTTATGGAGATATCACACCCATAACATCTGTTGAGAAAATCTTTGTTATTTTTGTGACTCTTATTTCCTGTGGTATTTTTGCTTATGCGATCAATTCTATTGGCTATGTGATCTAAGACATCAACAAGCGCTCGAATGAGTTTAGGTACAAGATGAGTAGCCTGACGAATCACATGCGATAGAGGGATCTGAGGTAACAATAATTTGGCTTATGTTGAGTAAAAGAATTATTTTTTTACCCTCTTAAAATAAGATTTCCCTTTGCTCAGGCAATTCAGGAATTCTAAATAAAGTATATGTTCCTTCAATGAGAGATTTACAATCTATGAACTCCTTTCTTCTTTTACTCTTACTGTTACTTTCAGTATTTTAATATTATGAATTTTTAAAAATTACAGCAATGTAACGCAAATGCGTGTGAAGAAATACTTTGAATACTTGCATTATGAAGAACAAGAAGACAATGAAGATGGTTAAAAAGTACTTTAGCAGTGTACGAGTCAGCTCAAAAATGAAGTACTTACTGAAATGTACAAAAAAGTATTGAAGTCCAGAAAAGAATTCAGACTCAACTTCTCCAAAGAGTTCTTGACAAAGTTAGCTCCGAAAATGAAAGAAAGCAGACTAGGTCCAGAAGAATTTATCTTCTAAGAGAATTAATTTTGCAAAAGAGTCTTTTTCTTAATGAGAGGCAACATAGCTCTTTAGCGGACGAGAAGCTCTGACGGAACAGATTAAGAAAAATAAAAAGACATAAACATCAAGATACTTAAAAAAGGTGATATCTTCGGGCTTGAGAGTTTCCTATCTGGAAGTGAAACCAACGTGGCTGCGAAAACTTTGAATGTTGTCCAAGTTGTATTCTTAAAAGAAGAAGATTTCCTTCAAGTGATTTAAGATTTTAATAGCGATAAAGAGCGTTTCGCGATGATAAAAGACAAACTTAATTTGATGAAAGCAGTCAGAGGTCTTGGAATTAATTGTTATCTGTGCGATTCCTTCATGCATTAGTTCCTGAATTGCCCATACATGAGTTACTAACCAAATGAAGAGAAGATTCTTAACAATGCAATTAAAAATCAAATATAAATAAGACAGCGCTTTGAAAGATCTCGGGATAATTCTACACGCCCTCTCGCTGATATCAATCTTATCTAAGAATAAGCTCTAAAAATTATGATTTAATACAATTTGTTCGAGAATCCTGAGCAACTTGCTGAGAGAATATAAATGCTTGAAAATGAAGGAGCATTATAAATTAACGCAGCTGAGTTTATTGGATAGTATTTCCAAGAACCAAAGGAGGTTTCTGAGTCCGAAGAAGAACTAAAAAAGGCTGATGATGGGACAGGATTAAGTAAATACATTAACAATGAATGACATTCCAAATTATTTTTAACAATTTCAATTTGTTTTTTGTCAGGTTTCGTAATTGATTAAGACCCTTAACACAGTAGCCAGTATTGCCCAAACAATGATGAGAGTCTCAAGCTGAAAGGAGAAGAGGTCTTCGGGTCTAGTTTGAAATCTATTGAAAATAAGGTACAAGATGTGTCTTCTATTCCAGGTGGAATTTATAGTAAAATGAAAAGAAAACGTTCTTCTCTTGCAAGTCCACCTGTTAGTTACTACGAAGAAGCTCCTGATAAGGAGAATGTCATTCTTTTCAAAGAATAAGATAGAAAACAAAGTATTCCTAAACGACCTAGGATTTACTCTGACTGTGAAAAAGGACTTATTTACAAAGGTGATAGTGGAGCAGACATACCATGGTCTCCTGGGAGAAGAAAAACACCTTCTGATAATTTGGATAGCAACAGTGTGAAGATATTATTAGGAGACTAAGGAACACCTATCTTAAGCCCAGAAATCACAGGGAAAATGAAAACTAAAACATTCAACAATATTCCAAAACCCTATCGGCAGCATCAACCAGGAGAAAATGAATAAATCAATAATGGAAATTATTTCTGCAGCAAATAAACTCGTAGGATCTCCAGTGAAATTACACCATAAAATTAAATTACCACGCCTGTTCACGACAAGATTCGCTATTTAAACTACAGCACCTTCGCTCAAGCATTCGAATAAGGACAGCAGATAACTGAATCCCACAAAGATTTTATGATTATACTTGATTTTGAACTGGGATAAGAATGGAACGTGTATCTCCCTCACAACAATTAGTCTAAGATATTAGAATAATACTAAAGGCTTCGTGATAAACGAATATCTTAACTCAGGAAACACAAGCGAAAGCACCATTTGACGTAATAGTAAAAATACAAATAAATGTAACAGTTAATATCAAGTTTCTAGATCAGAAATAGCCAAAAGAATTTCTCTGTTCGTTAAACAAACAATCCAAAATCGAGAACTTAAATAAAATAAATCATAAGTCCTCGGGTAACTACGACTTAAAATTAATTTCCTGATCCTAGTTCGTTGATGCTAATTGCAAGCCCAAATAATAAGGATAGGTTATTCTCAAGATCAAATGATAGTATGGAAAATAATTAAGAATTACCTCATAATATTTTTTCGAATAGCTGAGTAAAGAGTTATTAAATTACTGAAAGTTGTATGTCTAAGTTGTTAAATCAACTTTTTTTACTTAATATTTTGAGTAATTTATTTAATTAAAGTCAAGAGAAATTTAGGGAAGAGCGTTAAATGAAATAGACTGCTCATTTTTAATTAAGAATTGAAACAGAGATTTTTACAATTATTACAAGAGATAGAATGAAGATTAGTAAAGAGAAAAAGAGAAAAAGAGAGAATGCCTCGAAAATGATTAAGAAACAATATTTTGAGCCAGTGATCAATCAAGCACACTAGAAAGGAATGCTTGTATATTAACAGACGAAATTCAAAAGAGAAAAGGAGTCTTCTTAAGATAGACACTAAATAATTGCTGCTTATTTTTCAAATCGCTTTTGGGAGTGTGTCTCTGCAATAAGGACATTTGCTGTTTTGTTAAAGCCACTAGCCAATGCATTGAATGTGAAAAACGTGTCCACAATTAAGTTATCGAACTCTGTTGTTTCTTTGAATATCTTCTAGACAAATACTGCATATTGACTATTCTTCGCTGAGTGCAATTTGTCTTTCCTCGAATTGCTTTTACTTTTCTTGGGCATCAATTTTTCTCTTCAGTCGCAATGCCTGAGAAATCAGCATTGGTTTCATTTGTTCGTCTTCGAGGATTTAAGTATTATAGAGGTGCAGAGCACGAGCAACATACGATTGAGCTTCGGGAATGTTATCTCTTGTTAGGTAAATATTTGAAATGGAAATAAGACAAGTAGCTTCTCTAGAAGAATGTTTTCCTTATTCGCTTTGATTTGCAAAGACTTTAAGGGCTTCGAAATTATAACGAAGAGCTGCATCGAAATCGCGGATTTTAGAGAACATCGAAGCGAGTTTTTTGTATGTAGATGAAACCTGGTTAGATATGGGTCCATATTTTTATTTTTACAATCCCAACACCTCCTTGTAGTATTATTCAGCGGCCTCATGCTGTAAATTATCTCTTTCTTCTTGAGCCTTTTAGAGGAGCTGAGATATTTGAGGGTCTTCTTCTTCTTGCTAGTTGTTAGATGATTCATTTTCTTGTAATTGATTGTCAATTTTTTGGATGCAATTCTCCTCATTTTCTTTGTTGAACTGGGGGTTCATATTTGCAGGTTTAGTTTTGTTCTCGACAATGCTATCCTACGGTGCTTCCTTGCAATGGTTTCTGCAATCTTCGCTTTCTGAAATCAGAAGTTAATTTTCTTAATTTCTGTTAAGATTATTGATTTGGGAGAAATTATTCTTTTTGTTTGAGCAGTTCATTAAGATATTTAGAAAGGGCTAAAATTTGAAGAAAGTTCGATAATTATCTTCTGAGGAATGTGGAATGAAATGTATTTAGAGGAGATTTTGATATGGTTGGTGTTTCTTGGTGAATTATAATTTGATTAATTTTGTTTTTTGGATATTATTGATAATAATTAGTGATTGGTTTGCATTATTTCTTCTTATAGTGGTTCCACTGTTGCTTGAATCGTAAATCACGACCTGCCTAAAAAATTAAGTATTCAACCTGGCAGCCCTCTTCCTCTTTTTCCCTCATTCTCTCTAAAAGATCACTTTGTTCGATAAAATATTTGTATTCTAAGTTCACATGTAGTTCTTAGTTTCTTGAATATTTTACCTTTCCTAACTCTGTTTAAATTCACATGTTTTGTGAGCATTTTCAAAGATTTTTTGAAATGAATCAAAAATAGACCAAGTCTTTGAAAAAATAAGGAGTCTTATTTAAAAAACTCAAAATCCAGCCAGCAAATTGTTTCTGGCTGGTAAAATTTGAGGAGTTGATTATTTTTAGATGAAAGAGTCTACTCCTTAAGAATCACACTAGTTCATTGGATCTGCTTTTTTGATTATTAATGCGCCCAGCATCATCTTTCTAGGTTACAAGATTTGTCTTGCAGTCTTTGATTTTATGCTGTAACAGTACTATGATTGATTTAAATTAATTTCTTTTCTAGATTCAAGACATTCAATGCTTCGTAGCCAATACAATATTACATTCATTAGATTTTAATTAATTTTCAAAACAAAGAGAAACCAAGTATTGAAACTATGACTAGCTGGAAATGCAAAATGATTACAATATTTTAAAATTAGGTTCTATCAGATTAGTAAATTGTAAGCAAATCCATTTTCTCATACACCTCATTTTATGAATAAAAATAGGGTAAGCTACTAATCACAGCTGATCTTCAAGCATTTACTTTAAATTTTTAGAAAATCATGTTGAATTAAGCAGTTTCATGAAAAAACTATGATAGACAAGGTAAATAAGGGCAGTGATATCAACGCTCGAAGCAGAATGCTATTCAATTGAAAAATAGGTCGGTAATAGCAATCAAAAAATTAATTATAATTAGCAACCTTGGCAAAGGAAAGATATAGATTTTAGAAAGGTGTGTTGTACAGCCTCTACAAGAAAAAAAAAGAGAGTATTTTTAATTAATAAATTCATCTCCCATCTTCTAATTGGATTGTACAGTTATTTTTATACTTGCGAAATGCTAAAAACAATGATTAGAATAGAAAGATTATGCTAATTAAAAGAGAGGCTTATTAATACTGAATCCCAAGGGAGGTTAGCAGAATTTAAAAACACATTTCAAAAATAATTTCTTCTTGGAAAATAAGTTAAACTATTCCCATGGTGGAACTTTCATTAAATTATGTATTTTGCTGCTGTAAAAAGCAGTGAAATCATCAAAAGAAGAGATCATTTTCATGAGTAAAACATATTTGATTTGTCTGTTTTTGATCATTTTCGTTATGATTAAGCTATTTGAAGTTACAAAAATTAAAGAGTAGAATAATTATTAGAAATTAATAAGCTTATTTACCTGAGAGAAACGCATAAGATATAGATAAATAAACTACTGAACTACCATTTGTAGATCATTTAAAAGTTGATTTATCTTTTTTTATTTTTCATTAAAATAATTTTGAAAAGGATAGTGAGTTATTTCTAAATGATAGCATTCTCTTTTGTGAATGAGCAAAATATGCTGAGAAATAAATCTTTTTGAATAAATTATTAGTGCAAACGTTAGCAATACAAAAAATGAAAATGTTGATTCAATTCTTAATAACAATGATATCGCAAACATAATATTAAGAAATTATTTATTGATTTATTAATTTACAGAAATAATAATTTTTGATATTTCTCCATGTCAAAATTTAAAATAAAATGAAATAATACTTTTAGAAATCTTTAACACTTTTTAAAGCTGTTTTTTCAAGTTATTACTTAGAATTTCTGAAGAATCTATTTCTTGAACTAACTCCCCCTCGTAACTAGTACCCTTTTAAACCTCTAGTTTTCCAGATTTAAAACACTTGCGCCAACTAAATTCTCTCGATCAGAAAAACAAAACCAAATCACACACATCAACAATATTTAAATAAATTAATTGATTTAATATCTTCTTGGCTCTTCAGTGCAAATGGCTAGCTTTTATAGGACATTCGCTAGTAATACATCACTCTCTTTGATTTTTTCTCATATTTTTCCTGTTGAACAGATTCATTTCAGGCATTTGTAGATCGTAATTTCAAGCCCCTCAGTGAACTCCTTGATTTCCGTAGATACAACTTCCTCATTGAGCATTCTCCTCTCGAGAGAATTCTTAAAAACATTGATTATTTCGCATTCAACTATGCACTTATTGCCTCGATTTTCGCATCTATTTTTCTGTAAACCTAAAAAAAAGTAGTTCAATTCTATCTTTCATTCATTGTCATTTTCCCTACAGATTCTCCAATCTATTTCTCGCACTTGGAGTCGTATCCACCCTAGCTATGTAAAGCTTAAGCATTTTCAACTAAAATATTAGATTTGTTTATCTTAAAACTATTTTTTTCTTTATTTTACAGTTGGAGCTGCATTTATTTCTTCAGACACAAGCTTGCTTCATCAATCCCAACGCGCATGTGTTTCAACATTAAAATGACATTACTTCTAGCTTCTAACATTTCGATGATGAGAATATTCTTCGGCTTTGCTGTTGCAGAATTAATTGGAATATCGTAAAATAAGCAGCATTTCATTTACACTATTAATCACTTATTTGTGCTTTTTATTCCTAGGATATCTCCCATACTCCTCCATTCCTTTCTTTTTGAACCAGTGGATTCACAAAAACAACTAAACAATCCTGATGTTGACGCAGAAAATCAAAAATCTGCAGAAAATCAGAGACAATAGCAAGTACACTAGCATGAAAATGATTAAAACAAATAGTTTTAGCAAGAAGAAACAGATGAAGAATCTCAAAAGGGATTCCCTTCTACTATAGTCGATAAGATGAGTGATGAAATGACACAAGCATATTATCAACAGCAAAATATTTAAATTTCCTAAATTATGAGCTAAGAAGCTTTATCTCATTGAACAACCTATTTATCCTACTAAATTTACTACCAAACTCGATATCAATACTCCTACTCTTGTTTAAAGTTTTAAAACTAATTAATTTGTTTCCCAAAACTTATTGTAAGTAACTAGTTGATCACAGATAATCGCGAGGGGGTATCTTCTCCTCAACTTCTATCTTGAAATAGTTCATTTTTATTATCATTGTAACAATGTTATTTGTGTGGTATTGTATTAATTTTTAAAATTATTTTCTTGTTTATTTTTGAATTAACTTTCATCTCTCAACACAATGTGTAAAGTCCTAATAAAAGAATGGGTTTTGAATTGTTTCAGTTCTATCTTAAGATATAATATCTTACATAATAGTCTCCAGATTAAAACATCTTAGTTTAATGAATTACAGAAAAGTTAAAGTTTCTTTGCAAGTGTTCATAAACATTATGAATTTGGTATTCAATGAAAATATCCATATAGGTGATTCAATGTTAAATAGGCATGCCAAGAAGAATTAGCTGAGGTTGTCATTCTGGAACAACTCCAGTATACTTAAGATATTGGAGATGACTGATGTAAGCTGAGGAATTCACTGTTGAGAAATGTTTTTTGTACATTTGTGGTAAATTCTAGACTCTATCTCTTCTAGGTTTCTTTCCTCCATTCACATTCTTTGGTCTGTTTATTATGTATTGATTCTTCACAGGATTCAGCTTGTCAGTGATGCCTGGTAAGGTGTAGGCTAAAAGAATAGAAAAAACAGATCTATTTAGCACAAATTATCAAAGTTAATTCAATATTAGTTTGTTACCTTTGTTTCCTTAAAGGGCTGGATCAAAGAGATGTGGGATCTCATAATAATCAGCAGCATCGTAGCTGTTAAGGTTAGGTCTAGGCGATACTGAGTTTGGAAGAGGGAAGATCACAGGGCTTTTAAAAATATTAGACAACAAAAATTAGATATATTAGATTAAAATTATTAATTCTACTCGTTAGCTCTGAGACTTTCAATATGAAGTTGATTTTCATGCTCGATATCTGGTACTTCAGTTGCAGCTTCGATAGCATGAATCTTCTGGACGACTGGGTAGTCAGTGTAGTACCTTCTTACAGTCTTAAAAAGAATTGATTTTCAAAAAAATATTAAAAATAAGATAAATTTACTTTTTCAGCGATAGCTTCAATGAACCCCTTAGTTAGAAGGAAATCCTTAAATTCTTCTCTTGAAATAGGCTTCAAGACTATTTTGAAATAGAATAGTTAGCAATGACAAATATTAAAAAAATGATTTGTGTTTTGTGACCTTCGATTTGCTCTTCCATATCCTTAGTGTAAGCTTGAATTCGTTCTTAAATGTGAGCTGCTTCTAAACTTCTTCTAAGATACTTTTCAGCTCCTAATTTTTCCTTGAGCTTATCCTTTCCTTGGAGAATTGACTGCTTGTATGCTTCATATTTCTCAGCCTTTATCATCTAAGGGAAGAGAGAGTTGATTTATCTGATAACAAGCTATCTTCTTGCCAGATCGACTTGACCAACTGATGCATTAATCAACTAAAGCTCTTCTTGCAGCTTCTTAATTTCTCCTTAAATTTCCTCTGAATCCAAGGAATCATGAGGTCTCCGGTCACCAATCTACTTTACCAGCTCATTTTTCATTTTTTCCTGTCTAAGGAATTTAGCTTCTTCCTCTTGTTCCACAAACTAACAGACAAAAACACAAATAAAGTTATTTTCTAAATAATGTCGAGTTTGATAAATTTAAGAACACGAGCGTACTTTATGAAGCTGAGTATCGAAACCAATGATCTTGTAGGGATTAAGGCCAATGTAGTCTTTTATGACTGGAGCAGGTTGCTCGTAGAGTGTCTTAAATCCTACAAACAAAAGGATTAACAATAATTCTTTTGAATCGTTTTCTTCTTACCAAACTTGATGAGAGGTTTAGGTGCCAAGTCAAAGTATGAGAGGAATTTCTAGACTGTCTAAGAAGGCTATGCGCCCATCTGAGTTGCAAGCAGTTCGAAAATATTAGAACCAATAAAAACTTAGAAAGTTCTATTAACATTCGAGAGCAAAAATCAAATATTTTACTGCAATCCAGTAGCGAGCTCTTTCTTTGTTGAGAGTAATCTCTCTTTGAGTAATAACTCCTTATCTAGGCTACCACCAGCCAATATGTTCCAAGAAACGACCTCTTGGGTTCTTCTAAGCTGGCATCACAACTATTTTCCTAAAAAGAAAATACTTTTAGATCATCAGCATTTTTACGAAAATGCATAACATGCAATGATAATCATATCTTAAAATAAACGTGGCAGCTTCTTTCCAAGCATACAAACGATGCTTGAATATTAATGTGCTTAAATGTGAAGATTTTACCATCTAGGATGGTTTCTATATCCTGCTTATTGGAGACGAATGACTACTTTCATGAGTTGGGAGAGAATCTCAAATTAATATCTTTTACTTTAGCTCTTTTTTTTCTTAATAATAATCCAGGAAAAAATCTTTAAAATCAAACAAATATCAAGAAATAGTTAAGCAACTTTAAAAGTAAAATAGCTTGAATGCTGTGCACAATACATATTTGAAACTCAAACCAAAACCAACGTGAAACAAAGTCTTACATCAAATCAAAACATAAATACTTTGGAAGAAATCACTTTTTATCTCTTTCTCCTACAGTGAACATAATTCAAATTGCTCTACAGAAGTGTCTAGTTCACAATACAAGAGATAATAAAGCATTTCAATTTCAGTATTTGTGATGGATCAAATATCATCCCCTTTAATATTAACCGAAGTATTCCACACTCTTAAATTGTCTGGAGAGTATCATCGCACTAATAAGTTATCGCAATGGATGCAAACTATGACTGTTTATTGCAGATGGCAGTATTATCTGCTATTACAAAAAAGTTGAAGGTAGATTTTCATTCGTTGTATTTGCAAATAAATATTATAATTTTTGCACAAAAACGCATTAAACAAATATTAACAAGTTGTAAAGATTCAAGCAGAAAAATGAAAATATACATATCTTACAATAACTGTAATTTTAAATGTCATCCCATATCTTTCCAAGTATGGGCACAAGACATGCATGTGTAGTGATGAGTTTGTCCTTCATCAAGACTTCTGTCTTGTTCTAGTCTAATATAAGCTCCTCTTTTCTCGCAGGCAGGGCATATCACTATGTTTTCAATAATGTCATTAGCATTTTAATAAAATGAAAAAAGAAAGCAAAATGCTTTGGCAAGAATAAACAAATTCGCTGCAGTTCGACAGTTCATAGGAAAGAAGAATGAGGACAATTGTAATAAATAAGAATAAATGAAGCTGAATAAGCTATTACTCTCTTTATCTGTTTGAAGTGCTTCTTTCTGAAGGGATATATCATGGATTGTATCATCTTTGTTCATGCGAGAGTACAAAAGTGTTTCCTTTCTATTTAAAAGCGGATAGAAGTAAGTGCATGTTCTACAAGAGAATCTGTTTTCTCCTTGAACATTCTAAATGATCAGTGCATTCGCACAAATAGGACAAAAATTCATTTTACAAAAAAATAAATATTATTATTTTTTGTTTGTTTTTGTCGTGGCTTATTGTCCTAATTCTAATGACCAAATCTGTCTTTTGAAATAATTTAGCTTCTGGATTTCGTGAATGAGACGATTAGGAGAGGAGATTCAGAGAGTTTCATTTTGAGAAATTGAAGTAAAAAAAAAATAAATAATTTAAACTGAAAAAAAAAATCAAGAAAAAAAAAAGAAGATGGCTGCAACAACTACAACAGCAACAGCAGTAGTGCTTACCCCTGAAGAATTAGAGGCAAAGCTATCTATTATGGAGCCAAAGGAAGATGAGAGGTTAGATTCAGTTGAGTTTTGATCTTATCCCTTGATGATGCTGATTGATTTATTTTTCTTGCGCAGATTCTATCCCTCCAAAATTGTCAAGGTTGTCAAAGAATTATTCGAAGATAGACTCAAAGGAGTTGTATATGACACAAATTCAGCGAATTAACTCTGTGAGCGTCTTGTAGCTGAAGTCAGAGAGAAAATCAAAAGAGGTAAACTCGGAAAAAACCAACTTTTTGTTTTTGAAAATCATTCATTTTTATTTTTTTGCTTGTAGAGGTGAAGATTCCTAGATATAAGATTGGAGTTCAAATTGTGCTTGGAGAAATCAAAGGTTAAGGCCTTAGAATCGCTTCTAAATGCTTATGGGATGCTTAAAACGACAATTACGCAAGTTATACCTACACCAGTGTAAGATTTGAATTTTTCTTAAAATATAAAAAAATGTTGTTATTCTTCTTTTACAAAGGAAAAACTCTATTGCACTGCAATTGTCTTTGGATGTTACTTTGAGTGAGCAAAACAAACTCTTGTTTCTGCAGTTATGAGAACAAACATTGAAAAATCTGTTTTGTTTTTTTGTGTTATTTTTGTTAAACTGCAGCACTCAATCTACTTATTTTTCATCTTTTGTTTGCTTAAAAAAATTTGTCTCCCTTTCATTTTTTTTTTTAAACGATATTAAAGCGTTGATTTAATCGAACATTATGTTAATAAAGAGGAATGAATATGTCCCAAAAAAGAAGAAATTGGTAATAATTTGCTATTTATTACAATTTATCACATATCACATCATTAGGCATCTTTTTTCTCTGCTTCAAGAATGTTCTTGCGATAAACTACGTCATTTGAAGACATTCTAGGGATTTTTGGTTGTGGCTTCAGGTGTAGAAGAACATCTGGATGAACATTAGCGAATGCTTTAACTGGGTTCAATTAATATCCAAGATCTTATTCATTGACTTTATCAAAACCAAGTTGAACAAGTTTGCCCGTCTTAACCATATTAGTGAGAATTCTCTCTTTGAGATATGTTTTGGAGCTAATAACTTTCTTATTGACTGCTTCAGTATCACGCTAGTACTCAAACCAAATCTAATTTTTGTTGAGAGCACCTTTTTGGTTGAGAAGTTTCGAGATGTACAGATGAGGACCTTCTGTCACATAATACTTTGTCTTTTTAAGGAATTTTTTCTCGCCTTATTCTTCAGGAGTCATCGATTCCTTGGTAGGGAGTGCTTTAAGACCAACACTAGCTTGATTTCCAAGGGGATTTAGCTTCGAAGTCAGCTTCCCTAAGCTCTATAAACTCTTCATTTTTTCTTAAATAATCTTATGCGTTGAATTATCTATCTTCCAATTTTTATTTTTTTCAACCCTTCTAATCACAATCCTGTTTTACCCACTACTAAGAGGGTAATAAGTTAAAGATAAAATCAATTTCTTTTTAAGAGTTCAAAGAGAAATAGTCTAAATCAAACTATTTTCAGAGATCTAAAGTGAGCAATGTCAGAATGATTGAAGATAATTGATTAATGTCATTCTACAATTCGATACAATTTTTGGCATAAATTTTTGAACAAAAACTAAAATATGCAATCAAGCAAAACTTGTCTTCCCTTGCTTGTCAGCACTTGCAAACCTTCTTGGCGGAGCATACGAAGGAGGAAGTAACTTTGAAGGAGTCTGATTTTATCCTTGCTGTACTTATCTTAACTGCTCTTGAGAAGGAACTGCTGGATAGTACCAAGAACGAGAAAGCTCTTTCATAGGTTGTGACTAGAGTTATTAGATATTAGAATTAGGATTCCAAGGAGATGGACTACCACTTGAAATTGGAGGCTATTGAATTCGATTTGGTGAAGAAATCGTTGGCTATCTTTAATCTTCTACTTATTATCTCAGAGATTATCTAGACTGATAAATTTAAACAGGCTATTATTAAGAAGAAGCTATATTTGTAGACTATGAAATAATCTGATTTCTTGCAAATACTTATGTAGGCTATTACTATGCTCCTTGCTACCGAGGTGTTAATTTCAATTAGATAATTTACTAGTTTCTAACAGGCTGCAATAGCAGAGGCTAATAGAATTAGGGATTTATTTGGGAGACTATTTGTTATGGCTGCTATTGATATTGCACTGATTATCGCTACATTTGTTGTTGTTGTGAAGATTACTAAGACTAATTATACTGTGAAGATTGATGAGACGACTGTTATTATGAATTATTCTATGACTGTTACTGCGACTGTGCCTTTGTTTGTGACTGTGGCTGTACCTGTGAAGGTGGTTGTGCATGTGCTTGCTATGGTTATTGCTGTTACTCTTGCAATTACTATCCCTAAAGAAATTCGAAAGATTCCTTCCAATATTACGCCTACTACTTAAACTACTCAGCTGAGCTTCCAAGACGTTAATTATCATCCGCCAGATCTTACAACTTAGCTTCCATTTCTGATATCACCCTATAGTCATTAGAATTAAACTACTCTCTTCCCATTTGTTCCCCATTTCCCGCATTCAACGATTGCTACTCTTACTTTCCCTGCTCTTATTGCTAATGGAATGACTGCTATTAATTATTATTATTATGCTGTGCCTAAGAAATATTATTCTAAACATCTATAATTTCCAGCAGTTTATTATTCTCCAGCTCAAGCAGTGACACTTTCTCCTCCAACTAAGTCATTACATCCTTCTAATCAGTCACTAGCGTCTCAAAGTCTTTAAGATCTTTGATTATTTACGCTAGTTTCACTCGTTATTCTTCAAGTTCCTTATCCTTTTCTCGCAGGAGACTCTACAGATATGAGCCCATATGTCCTTCTCCTTCGACCATATTCTCCGATTGTTTTAATCTATTCTTATCCTCAAGTAAATTCTCCAATTAACGATTAACTAATAAGAATTATTCTTGAATATCTTCTTTTTCTTCTTGTAAATTCGCCTATTGCTGCTTCATACCAATGAGCTACTCTTGCAACAAAGCATTTTGTTCTCTAGCTAACCCCAATCCTTGTCTGTATTCTTCTACTTCCTTCTGCAATGCATCTTCTTTTTCTTTTAGATTCTTCATTTCCAACGAGTATCTCTATGCTTCTTGCTGAAATCTACAGAATCGATCAATTAAAAACCAAAAATTGTTCATTCAAAACATCTATTAAACTCATTATTGATTTGAAATTCTTCTTAATTATTGTGTTTTACTTTTGATTCTCCTATCTCTAGCTTTCAATCGTTCTTCTTCCAGTTGTTGCAGCACTTTCCGAAGCTTCTGCCATGTCTACAACTCTCTTCTCTAGCGTCTCCACTAATCGAATCAATTAGACATTATCTTCTTCTAACTTTTTAATTGTTTAGGCTGTCTTTTCTTCCCTTATTTTATTGTTCTCAGCTGTTTCTCCTAAGTCTTTTTGCAACTTAGCAATCTCATTTTTTGCTTCTTCCAATTCATTAAACACTATTTGACCAGCAATTTATTCAGTTTCTGCCTTTTATTCTTTCTTTGTTCCTCTCTAAGAACTTAACAAACTACCACCTTATATCTAAGCTTTCATCAACGGCTAAACATGGTAACTATTACCTCCTGCCATTGGATTTAACAACATTGGGTTATTTATCTATTGCTAAAACGCAAATTATCCTGCATTCCATTGTTATTACTATTAGCTTTGAACTGCTTGTGGTTGATATTATTATTACCCAACAGCACTTTATTACGCAGAACCTATACTTCTAGCGAGCATTTAGCTATTATTATTGCTAGTTATTCTGCTGGTATTTTTGTAAACGATTGGGATTTATTATTTATTTTTCCCTGATTGAATATCTTCTTATGATTATTGAATACTTCCTAATACCCCTCGTCCTTGGGCGAATTCTTGCGGAGGCATTCTAGATCCTTCATTATAGTCTTCTTGATCAGAGGGATGAAGTAGTTATTGTTGATGTACTACTTCATCCTACTAAAATGTATTCCCTTTTTGAGATTAATTTGGATGATTATTTTGGGGAATATTCTGAGATTTTATATTGTGATAGTTACTTTGATTGGCGTTACTGTACGTCTACAAGTTCAATAGGTTTGCATGTAGTTAAGATTGTGGGTTCATTTGAAAATTGGAGGTTTTTTACTGTTAAATATTGTTTATTCCATCAGGGGTTTTAACGATATTTTGTGCTTGATTTAATGGTTATTGTTGTTGCTTCAGTGACTAATACTATTGCTAAGATTAAATAGAAGGAGACTATGATTTAACCTAATAAGAAGCTGGCATTCCAGGGGCTTAAAATGTACCTGGACTGCATACTAGCAGTGGAGGGTTAAAAGGAGTAATATTAGAAAGGATACTTATGTTCTGTTAAGCTGAATAAGAAGGATGCCCTTTATCATGCTACGGGAATGGTAATTTAGAAGCTGAATCTAGAGATGGATTGCGCGGTGGTTTAATAGGAGAAACTGAAGATGGAGGAGGGAAATAAGAGCCATTATTTTACTTTTAACTCGCTGAAAAAGCTCTTGGTTGTTGGAATGCCGAAGTTTTATTTGGTTATTGTTGAGCTAATGGAGTCTACTCGATCTTTTCAGCAGATGACTTATGCGAACTAAAAGAAACAGGCTGATATAGATTGTGCTACTGTGCTGATAGCATAGGCTTCATAGGGGTGATCATCTAAGAAGATAACATGACTTACTATTATCTACTCATTTCAACTGCGAAACAGGAGGGGTTTGTTAATTTATTTTGTTGCTATATTATCAGCTTATTTTTACAAAATATCTTAATATCATCTTCCCAGCCATCAATTATTTAACGGTCTGCTAACAAGGAGTTCATTGAACCAGTCTTTTTGATCTCCCCATACATATTATTGATAATGAAACTGGCTATTTTGCCATACAAGATCAACACAAGAGTAAAGGAGGGGGGAATATTCACTCCTCTTGCTCTTAAAACCCCCCACAAATAATAATAATAATAATAATAATATAATGAAATCATCGAGAATAATTACACCTCTCATTATGTGAATATTAATAAGATTAACCTCAATATTTATTGAAAAATCCAAGATGTTAATCAATTCAACCTATTTTTTTATTGGTTTGTTATTTCAATATTTTCTTTAAAAGAGTTTAAATTCGTAACTTATGTGATGTGAGTATCTCAATAATAAATTAACTCTAAAGGAATAATAGATCAATAGTCAAAGAGAAGGGGCAATTCAAATTAATAATTAGACTTTTAATCTCAATAAAGTTTAGAAAAACAAAAAGAGAGGGAGATAAATAGACTACAAAGTATTGGGGGGGAGAATGTCAGTCGAGACAGAACAAAAACTAGTAGAACTCTTGAAGAGTGCTAAATCTGTTGAAGGTGTCTCGTTGTTCAAGCACTTAGGATCAACTTTACATAAACTTATTAATGATCCTACACAGAGTGCAAAGAATTTAGAAGAATTCGAGTTGATTTCTGATTTTGTTAAAAAGAATAACTTCACCAATAAAACACCCGAAACTGATCAAGAAGTCAATAATAAGAAGAGAGTTGAAGGAACGAATGCGAAATGGATTCAAGGTTCTCAAAAATTAGCTTAGGTAATAATATTCCATCTTTTATGAATAATGCAAATTCGAAAAAAAGGCAAATCAATAATCTAAATGAAAGTTAAAAACTTTATGAGTTGCAAAAATATATTTGGATAACGATAATAACTTTCAAACGAAGGAGGCAAAGGCGGCAGTGGGAAACTTTACAAAAGTGCAATTCCCTGATTTCTACAATGAAAATCTGCTTCTGGAAAAAGCGGGAATCGGTTTTGGAGAAGAGGAAACTTAGCGGATTGGCATGAGTTTAAAGCGATTAGCTTAGGAAAGTAAAGCAAGTTAATTAAGATTTTGGGGAAAGATTCTTTGCTCTGGAAAGGACTATTATGTTGCTGAGGGAATAACTTCAAATGAGAATGCGGATATATTACCAAAAGATGCTGAAAAAAAAGGAGATGGAGCTAATACATACACCTTCTGGGTTTCGCAAGACAGTATTACTATTATTGAGTGTTACAATATTAAAGTACTAACTATTAATGAATTAAACTCTAGTTATTGGTGACTGGATGGAATTGCCACTGATCACACCTTAATAAATCGTTGCAGCTAGAAATTTAAAGTACATATTCACTGGTGATCTTAACGCAACTGTTCGATCGTTTCCTCCTTTCATCGGAAAAGAAAAACACCTTGTAAATCCATTTGGTTTGATTTTGTTTTAAATTTTTCCAAAAATTCTTTAAAATAGTTGAAAGCTTAGATAGTGAGAATCTCTTGTGCTTGTGTCTTAGCTCCAAAGGGACTATTTTAAGCACTAGACGATCCTGAAAAGCCAAATCAAATTGAGCTAACTGAAGAACCATTCAAGCTACCAGAATACACTGAATTGAAGGAAACTGGTAGTTGGGTTCATTTACATACATTCCTAAACACTCAAGGAAGAGCTACGTTCTACATCGATCCTACTCTTGATTAAGAAAAGTAAGACGCACTCTAAGAAATAGCTAACTCAGAGGAAAACGTTTCTGAGAGACTCAAAGAAATCACAGAAGAAAAAAGTAAAAATATTTTGTGTAGATGTTTGGAATAATATGAATATGTTTTTTTAATTCTAGCTCCTTATCCTGGTGATACTGAGAACGAAGAGCCTACAAGCAACTGGATTGTTAGAGAAGCAAGTGATTTATAATAATTCACAACGGAGGAAGGGACTGCTACTTATGGAGTGATAACGCTTAGAAATAAAACTTGGAATGGACATTACACAGTTTCTAGCGTAACAAAAGAGAAGATTTATTTACAAAAATAAGCAACTTTTTCAATTCCCATTTTTATTTCAAATTAAATCTCCTTTCTCAGAGCTAAAGATGGACGAATATTTACGTTGGATATGGTCTCAAAACCAATTAGATTCCATTTGTTCCTCCCTAGCCTAACGATCTATGTGGAGAAGTTGATGATACTGATGAATTCCCAGAAGTAACATTAACTTTTATTATTTAAAATTAAGGAATTTATCCTTACTTTACCTATTTACTATTCCCAGCCAAATCACAAAGATCCTCCTCCTAAAGAAGAAAATGAAGAATAGCCACCAGAAGAAGAAAATTGATGGGAAATACATCCATAGCTTTTTGTTGACTGCGCTTATTATTATTGGATTAAAGTTTCAAGTGATTTTGATGATTAATGTCCATAGCAGAAATCCAGGGGATGAGGGATAACATGAGATTTAAGTTAATAAATGAATGATAAATATTATCATTTTTGTTGTTATTGTTGGGTGATGCTGTTGACGTATTTCAAGATTGTATTGACGTCGAGAGGATTAAACGTACAATAAGATCTAAATGAGGATTCCAATCATTAGAAATTGGTTTATTGATGTGATGGGGGATAAGAAAATTATTAAGAATATTTTTCAATTTCACTAAAACAAAATTAGGAAGCTTAGAAAAAGTTAAAGAAATGAGTGTGTTCTAAAATGCGCTGATGTTCACAACCTTGGCATATGGGTGTCTGTATGACATTAGGTTCATTTGGATATTCCTTTCGTTCTTAGGATTCAACCTTTTTGTCTACCTTGCTATTCCTGGACGTGGCTGCAATAGCACTAGGAGAAAGATCATGTCTGCAACTTGGGAAGAACCAAAGGAAGGTTGCATTTACGTTAAGAATGAAGTTGATTGCACAAAAGTTAATGAGCTGCTCAAGAACTACAAGGGTACTGGTCATCCAACGCTGACTCATTTTGGAATTAAAGCGATGGCGCAAGTTCTTAATGCATCGAGGGCTTCGTTGAATTGCAAGATTGTGTTTGGAAAATTCGTTCCTTTTGACACAGTCGATGTGACATGCTTAGTGGATATCGATGGAGGAAAAGTAAGAAGAAAGTTTAACTATTTTTTGAAATCTTTTAATAATTGTTTCAAAAAACTAAGGATTTAGCAGCATTGACTATTAGAAAGTGCGATGAGATGAATATTCTTGACATAGCTGAATTCATCAATTCCAAAGCTAAAGTAGTTAAGAAAAACGCAGGTGATGAAGAGCACAAGAAACGAACAGGTTCTGCATCATTCTTCCCTCCATTTATTCTCACCATCATGCTTCAACTCACTAAATTCATCTCCTACTACTTTGGAATCGACGCTCCTTCTCTCGGTCTCAAGAGAAATAACTTCGGTGGAGCTTGCATTACATCTATCGGATCACTTGGAATCGTAGATGCATATGTTCCTCACTGCAATTTCATGAATGTGCCCGTATTTGTTGCTCTTGGGAAAACTGTAGATAGACCTGTTGTCAAAGATGGTTAAGTAGTCATTGCTCCTATCATGTACGTTACTTTCACTCAAGATCACAGATTCTTAGATGGAGGAAAGTCCAAGGCCATCGGTGTAGCATTCTTTGATGTTTTTGAGAACCCACAAAAGTATTTTGATGTGCCTCAAGAAAAATATCAAGGACCTGTTAAAGATCTAACACTTCCGGACAAATCAAAAACAGAAGAGAAGAAATCATCCAGCGCTGACAAAAAACCCACTGAGACAAGCAAAGGGAAAAAAGCCAATTGATTTATTCAATTTTTACATATATTTAGATTTAAATCTGTGTTAGATACTTTAGATTCCTGTGATTTCAAGAAATTATTTAAAAAATGTTTTTTAAAATATGTATTTTATCAGTCAGAGATCACTTGACTTTTTCAAATTGCATCTTAGTGAATCTTCCAATAATTCGCTTTGGAAGGTATTTTCTAAGTCGCAATGACTTCTTTATTGATTCCTACATAATTCACAGCATTAAGAAAACTTTGAGCAAGTTTAATTTAAGAGGAGTTGGAGAGGACGGAACTGAATTCCTCTGGGTTTCTTTTCTTAAGTCTTCTGAGCTTCTCAATTATTTCTTGTTTTCCTGAAATTGAAAACCTCCCAGTTTGATTTGACATGCTCTACTTTGTTATGATTCTATCACTTGAACCATATTGTCCTTTTAATTATGTTTAATTTTATTATTTCCTTTCCCCATGCTAGACTATGGATGTCTAACTTTCACTTCCATCTAAGCTTATTTATTCAACTTCAGATTTTATTTGATTCACTAATATTTTCAACTGGCTTAGAAATTAATTATCGTCTCTGAATTTCAGAAGTCTTGTAATAATCCCTTGGATATCTTTATTTAGACTCTCATATTGAAGAATCAATTAGATTTATTCTTAACCAACTCCTTATCCTTTGAGCTCTGCAAATACGCCGTCACCCATTGGATCAGACATCACCATTTAAGTTTAGAATTTCATCAACTGTTGAATATCAAAAAGATACATAATCAAAATTAACTTTTGGAGAATTCTAATTCCCAGTTGCATTACTTTCTGAAACTTTAAAAAATAAAGCAAAATCAATTAATTTATAATTCTAGACTTAATCTTTGTAGTTGTCTCTCGTCCAGCGGTTTTTTGATGTAAATATCATACTGAGATATTCCTCAATGCTTTGTTTCCCCTCAATTGTTGCTGTAATAGCATCTTTCATCTTCTCTAAAAATTCATTAACTTGGTCCATTCGTTGCTTGTCTGTTTAGAAAAAGATACTTGTTATCATTAATTTCAGGACACAACAATTTAAAAAAATATTTAAAATAATTTTAG
>Ga0302271_10000914_pt1 | contig 29168 bp, 13 predicted proteins | sample III_Bog_N1_1_FD_198767 | JGI IMG/M metagenome (GOLD analysis project Ga0302271, IMG submission 198767) | Peat permafrost microbial communities from Stordalen Mire near Abisko, Sweden - III_Bog_N1_1 | ecosystem: Environmental > Terrestrial > Soil > Wetlands > Peat | place: Sweden: Abisko... | reverse complement strand
CTCTTCCTCTCTCCCTACCACAACCCCAACCCCAACCCCAACCCCAACCCCAACCCCAACCCCAACCCCAACCCCGTAAAAAGGCTTCTTATTTTAAAGGGATAATCTAGATTGACAATTAATAGATATAAATATATAAAAATATTATTTATTTAAAACAGTTAATTAGATGCCTTCACTTGTTTTTTGAGTGAAAATTATTACTGGTAGAAAGTTTCCCAAACAATAAATTAAAGATCCGAAAAACAAAACAAAACAAAAAGTCTAAATTATTCTAAAAAAAGAGGACATTTTCCCAAAGATAAAAAAAACGTAGATACGCTTATCAACACAAACATAACAGTGAAAAGTATGCAAAGTTTTAAAAAGAAAGAGACCACTAAGATAGTATCACATTGCAAAGTCGCTTGTTCTCTCTTCCTCTCTCATATGGGGCTTCGATTATCTTTTTCTATGTCTATCTTCATATCATTTCTTTTGTAAATCTGCCCTATCTTGAAGAATCTTGTGGCGCTTTTCGCAGAGTGCAAGAGCTGCTGGGATATTGAGGAGCTTCTCCTTGTTGACGGTTCTGAAGTGATTGACCTCTTCTAATATTTTCTTTCTTAGACTCTCGATTGTGATGTCAGGTTCTTGCTCAAAATCAAAATCGATTTTCCCAGTAAACACGGGTTCTTCTGATTCAGACCTAATTGATTCAAAGTAAGGATGCCCAAGGGCTTGTTCTGCAGTGAGTCTTTTTCTTGGATCAATAAACAGCATTTTGTCGATGAGATCGAGAGCAGCTGGATTCTCGTACTTCAGGAAAGAGATAGCTTTAGCAGGGGGCTTTTTTGGCAGAGTATTAACGAATGATTTCGCATTGGAGTTACCGATGAATTAGAGATCTTCTTCAGGGGGCATACCGAGCTTGTCGAAGATGAGTTTGATTTGCTTGACGTAATTATCACCTTTGAAGAGAATCTAATGACTGATTAACTCAGCAAAAGTGCAACCCAATGACCAGATATCAACTTCTTTGCTGTAAACATGGGAGTTCAACATAATCTCAGGTGCTCGGTAGTATCTTGTTACAACGTACTCAGTCAATTAGCCTTACTTTTGAGAAAAATGAAAAGAAAAATAAGAATATTATTCTATTATAAATTTCCAATTTAAGTTTTAGATTTTCTTACCACTTGTGGCTACTCCGTATTTTCTTCTTCTTCGATTTTCCTTGAGAGTCCGAAATCGCACATGCGGATATCACACTTCTCCGTAGCTAATAGATTCGAAGGCTTAAGATCTCTGTGAATGATATTCGCTGAGTGCAGAAATTTGAGCCCTTTCAGAATCTAATACAATATATACTGCACGTGCTGATCGGAAAGTTTCTAATCCGACTTAATCACCTAATAAAGATCGATTTCCATGTAGTTAGTCACAAGATAAATTGTGCCGAAATCATGATCGTCCTCTTCATCATCATAGAGCAGATCTGATAACTCTATAAGATTCTCATGAACTAAATGACGGAGAATTCTGATTTCACGTAGCACTCTCTTTGCATCGATAACATCTTCAATTGTGTGCAGCTTCTTGATAGCAACATATTATCCGCCATTTCGTTTGTCCTTAGCTCTCACAACTTGTCCGTAAGCTCCTGAACCGAGCAGCTTATCGACTTCATATCTCTCACCAGTTCTAAAAGTCGAGCTATTCACTGTATAAGACTTCGTTGCCACTACAAATAAAACAAAACAACCAACATAAGAGAACCATAAATTGCATAGTACAACCCAACTTTATTCCCTTCGAATCAACTATTTCACCCTGCTAATGTCATATTGGTCATTTTTTAAACGATTTTATTGATCGAAATATTTAAAAATAGAAGAATTATTGAATATTTAGGAGGGGAGATTTCTCACAAGACCAATCATGATTTGATCTGTAGAGAAATCAAAAGGTAAGATATGATATGGTGTTAATACTTTTTCAGTTCGCGAATTGAATGTGTATGGCGTATGTAGGTGTATTTCTATGTGTGTGCGTGTTTCTCGAGTAGGGGCGTCTGCCTTCCTGTACAACCTCTAGATCTCTTGCTTAAAGGTGGTATAATTTTATTTATTCTCGTTAATCTTTATTCTGTTTGTTTCCCTCCCCCTCTCATCAATTCCTTTCAATCCTCTAGATTTTCTTAAATCCCTTTCAATTTGCCTTTCCTCCTTCTTTTTCTCTCTCTCTCATCATACTCTTCTCCCCAGTTCAATCTTATTATCTGCTCTTCGTTTCATCTATTTTTTCTTCAAACAATCTTGCTTTTTTTTTCCTTTTTGACTTATCAAACGTCTTTACTTTCCTTTATCCCTCTCGATCCTTATCTTTTTCTTTCCATTTTCATATTTTCCTACTCATACCTTTAATCTTCGTATTTTTCTTACTTTCTTTTGAATGCTTCATGATGCTATTTTTCCATTTAACTTCGAAATCCTTATTTGGATTTGAAACCTTCAAGCGTTACTGGAAATGTTTTTCATTTTTTGTAATTAAAAAGCATGAATTAGAACAAAAATTTTTGCATAGTTTCTACCAATAAAAGTAACTTTAGTTAGTTACTTTCTTTTTTCATGAATCACTCTCATATTTTCAAGCCTGTAAAACAAAACAAAAAGAAAAGGAGATAAACAAACAAATCATACAAAAATAAATATTAATACTCTCAAAAAAAGATATCAAAGATATCTCTGTATCTTTTCGTAGATTGAGCAACTAAATCTACCAAATCAAATAGAGTAACAAAACACTAGAAATTAAAGATTTACAGTTAGTTAAAGTCTCTCTCTATTTTTTATAACTTAAATTAACTTTATATATATTAAGATAGACACCAAAGAAACTTCTTTGAGTCTATTTCATAAAAAGTAGAACTGCTTTTGGGTTGTGTTCTTAATTTAGAGATTAGAGAGTGTCTTCTAAAATAGACAAATATCCCGTTTTTGTTGGTTCACTACATAGAAAAAAATGTTAATAATGAAATTCAGAATAACAGCATGTTTAATTATCTAAGTACGATGAAATGAAGTAGCTATTTTGATCGAAAACATCTAAATCAGAGTTTAACAAATCAAAATGTTAGAAATATTCTCGAAATTAAATTGTTTACATTGATAGCTTCCTCAATAAAATAGGAGATTCATAAAAATCGTTAAAAGTAACTAGACAAACAAGAACTTAGAAAAAATGTATGAATTGCCGCAGATGGTTTTAGAGAAAAGAATAAAATAATGTAGTTACATAATAAGAATTTTATGTTTATCAGCTAAAAAAAATAATAAAACAGCCTTCGATAATGTTAAATGATTTGGGAGTTTGGCAGTTAATTTTATTAGAAGGAAAGAGTAATTTTATATCAATAAAGAGACATTCATTGTAGCATTTTGGTTTAAATTTTAATAATTAAGTAAAAACAAACAAAAAAACAAAGTTAAATGTTTTTAGGAATTCAGTTAATTTCAGCATGATATTTGTCATAAAGTTGATTAGAAATAGCGACAAAGAAAAATAGATGAAGATGAAGGTTCAACCAGAAAAAGTTTAGGTTATTTTCAACGGTACAAAATGATTTTATCTCAACTTCTTTTTGAAGTTTGGATTTTTTTATGAGTAGGATTTAAAATTACCTTTTTTGAAAGAGGTTATTTGAGAGAGAGAGAATAAATACTGGATTGCAAAAATATGCTTAAGGGATGCTTTTATTAATAAATCCCTAACAAGAAATACTTATTAAGCTCTCAATTTCAGTGTATTTAATAAACAAATCAAAATCTTGCATTCTTAATTTTCAAACCAAAAAAGAGGTAATAGATAATTCTACCCTTAAATAATTAATTTTTGAAAACAAACCCCTAATCTATTGTTTTTCGCGCCTATGCTTCTAGAATTAAATAAACTATGAGTGCTTGAGATCAAGAAAGTATCTTTAAAAAACAATCAATATTGTGGTTTGTTTATCATTTATTTCGCGAGGTTTGATTTTAAGTAAAATGTTTATTTGTTCTTCCATGCAGTTAAACACAAAAAATTCATCGATAATCAAGTGGAATACTAAACCAAGATTGCTTAAATTCTATTAACTAAAGATTTTCATGTTGAAAGGATTACTACTCTGAGTTGTTGATATTTCAAACATAATCAAGCCTTTACTCTGGCAAGAAATAATAGGTGTTCTATTAATTGTATTATTTTGAGATCCAAAAAGAAAAAATGTGGATATATTAATTAATATACAACCAAACACACACGCACTCTACTTATGAATATTAAAAAGAATCATTTCTTCTTGGGAGCAACCTTCTTGTCAGCAGTGACAGCCTTAGCGGGAGCAGCAACTTTCTTCTTGCCTTCCTCCTTAGCGGCGGCCTTGCTTTTCTTGAGCTTTTCCTTTTCAGCCTTTTTAGCCTTATCCTTGAGTTGTTTCTCGACGGCACCGTACTTGTCCTTCCATGCATTGTTGAGGGCATCATAAGAAGCCTTTTCTTTGTGGTAAGCATCCTCATACTTTTGCTTTTCCTTTTCAGTGAGGACCTTGTATTCTTCACTGATCTTGGAGACGATCTAAGGTACCTTCAGGGCAGGGAGCTCAGTTCTGCGCTTAGCGAAGACTTCACCCTTGTAGAGGAAGAAACCTGTTTGGGGTCTCTTGGGCTTAGAGGGGAGATCCTCGAGGGTTTCGTATACAACAGGCTTGGACATAATAAAGATTTTTAATTAAGGTTTTCTTTTTTTGTATATTAAGATTTTTTGTTTTTTTTATTATAATTATCAAGGGAGACTGCTTCTTTTCATGCAGATTTTAACCTCCCTCCCAGATAACCCCCATTCAAAAGAATAAAATTTATTTTCATGCCAACTCAAAGGCAAATACTTCTAGTTCTCTCGATCTCTTTTAATAATACATAGATTATTGTTTTTTCTTGCTTTATTTGTCACTGTTAGCTTGCTTTCTTCCGTGTTTCTATCTCATTGGATAGGACTTAGTGCTTTTAAGGCCTTTCTTGACTAGAGGGATCATTTATCGCTGGATTTTTTTATCTCAAATACATTTATTATGATTTGTTATTTTGAAATTTTTTGGGTTTCCGAAACAAAGCTAGTAAGTAGCACAATAAACAGAGGAACTGTTTTGTTCCTTTGTGGGTATTCAAACAAAAATAAACCCTTTTTCATTTGTTTTATTGAAGAGACTGCCTTATTACGTTTTCTTTTTAAACCATGACTGGTTCGCTATTCTCAAAAAGTTCAAATTTGATCAGAAACGCTTTCTAGTTTTTTCAAAGTTAACCATGTATCTTCATTCAAAACAGCATGACAAAGCTGCAGAATTTTAACAATAATTTAGTCTTTTGAATTGCCTTTTATTTTCCTTAGAGATTTCCTATTTCCATCTAAAATTGCAATGATGAAAAAAGATGATGAATCAATTGTTCAGTGATGATTCAATAAGTGGTTCACATCCTTAATCGGCTAGAATCTCCTCTCTCTCTTAAGTTTATTGCATTAAAATATGCTACCAGACACACGATACAAGAATAAATCAACTGACAAAGGAAACAGATAACAAGTTAAAGCGTAATAACTCAAGGAGATTGAAGCACAATCAGAAACCAAATTTGTCGGTCAAATTATCTCAAGATTTGTTTTTTTTCTATTATCCAATCTTGAATCAGAAATCCGATCTACATTGTTTATCTCGATTTTCGTTGGGTCGAATAGAATCGCTTTATTTCTTTGTGAATATATATGAATGGACATATGATTAAAAAACCAATTTTTTAAATTAAGTTTCTCTTGATTTTTGTCTATTTTTTTCACATTCTAAATCTATGAACATTTTCTTTTTTCAAAGCTAAATATATGGGATTTCTATGTATTGAAAGGAATAAAGTTAAATGTTAGATTTGGTGGTTTTAAAATCAAAATATGTTTTGTACTTAAGGGAAATCTCATTGAAATAATAAAAGAAATGATTTCTGACTAAGAGCCCTCTCATTGAATTGTTTTTTAAGAGGATTAGAATTATTTTGTTGCATTCATTTCTTTTAAATTAATTGACCTACAAAGATAATGCCAATAAAGCTTACAATTTTTCAATACAGTTAGAGGAAATGGTATTTTAAAGAAAAATAATTTAATAATTGAATTATTTTAATGTTATTCTAACCTTCTTATGAGTCCATTTTGTGATTAATTACTCAAGTTCACTACTGTAACAAGTGAATCTACTAAAACTAATTCTTTTTCCAAAAATAATCCAAGATAAAAAGGTTGGAAGAAAGATTAACAAACCAGCTATCTTTTTTGACTTATTAAGGAGAATCTACTAATCATTTAACAGTAACTTTGAGAATTTAAGCACCATTGATAGAAGGAACCTTAAAGGGATAGAATCAAATAAAAATCAAAAGAACCAAAAAGATATTTCAGCAAAAATAAGACTAAAAATGGATATTTTTGATATCTCTTTACAATTAATACTGCTCTTAAAGAAGCTAATTCGCTGCAGCATTGTTATGGAAAATTATCCATTTTAAAAATAATATCAAACCAAGAGAAAAACAAATATCTTTTTTTATTTTTAAAACTCTTTGAAATCTAAGAAAATGATCGATCCATGTAAATAACATAACTAACAAAACTCAAAATAAAAACAACCCTTCCTTAGATATCAGTTTCAATATCTTTGAATCTAGAGAAATCATTGATAATTCCTTAATTTTATCAATTTTAAACACTTTCTTGATTGTTAATATTTTGTTAAGGATTACTTAAAATATAACATATTGCATGCAAAAGCAAAATATAATATATTCCTCAATAGAAAGGTTGACCAGCAATAAAGGTGTTGAGCATATCAAGGGCAGCTTGTGGTTGATCCATAGGAACCATGTGGCCAGCTTGGTAAACCCTAAGGAAGGTGAAATTATCGACAGTCTTAACTGCACCGTAGCTTCCCCATTGAGTGTAATTGGTAGCCTTGAATTACTATTGCTTGGACCAGTTGAGCTCGTTAGTCCATTTCTCACCACCCCTAAAAAGGACAAATTCAAAAAAATGTCATTTTTTATTGCTAAAAAACACTTATTGTTTACTTCCAATTGCAGATGAAATCTTGATCACCAGAGTAAACAAGAATAGGTACGTTCTTAGACAGTAAGTAAGTCACTTGAGGAGCAAGATTCAAGAGCCAATCTGAAGTGAGAGCTAAGTGAACAGGCTTAGAGCATTCAACCCAGTTTCTGCCTTACACTCCAAGAGCTGCAATGACATCAGGTCTAGCGAGGAAGTTATCGATGTTCGAGAAATCGTAGCATAAAGGAGGGTTAGAGCACTTGTCACGGATATCGTAAACGTTGAATCTAGGGTGAGTTGAGAGTCCCGTGATGCTCATAACACCGAGTTAGCATTCTTCCATGGAAGCGATCCAAGAAGCACCTGCCTTAATCATCTATTGGCAACCCCAGAAAGCAGCCTTTAAGATATTGTATTAGACTTTTCCGATGAGGTTATTTTCATAGGAGAAAGTAGCGTACTCAGGGTATTACCAGTAAGAATCAACCTAAAAAATACCAAATTTAAATAAAAAGTTTTATTAATTTATCTTTCAAAATGCTATATTTCTAAAATAAATGTAGCTTATATTTAAGAAAAATTGTTTTTAAACCATTTTTATTATTTTTTGTTATTCTCTTACAAGTCCATTTCCGATGGCAGCACCAGCGAGTCTAATGTTTTTGTTATTCTCAGAGACAATCTTAGCTGAGATAGCAGGGATGTAATGTCCTGCGTATGATTCACCAGTAATGTACAAGGGTCTTCCTTGGAATTATTTGTTTTCTGAGTAGAATCCAAGAAGGAATTACCAGAAATCGTTAGCGACTTCAGTCTCGTTGTGAGTGAATTCATTGAATCCAACTTTACTGTAGCCAGTACCTGTGTTTTCAAGTAAAAAAAAGATTATTATTTTGTTTGTTTTTTACATTATTTTTTGTCTTACCAACAGGTTGATCAACGAAGACAAGATTAGCGTTGCTGTTCCAAGAGAATGGATTAGAAGTGAGATTGAGATCATTTTACACAACGAAAGGACCATTCTCAGCGAAGAGACCAGTGAGAGAAGAGCATCCTGGACCACCGTTAAGCCAGATAACAAGAGGATCAGTTGAAGGGCTTGATCTAGAGTCAAATTGCCAGTAGAAAATATCACTGCTCTAGCGGATACGGATGAATCCTACTGTGTATGTTTCATTCAAGAAAATTGGATTAGTGGTTGCAAATGCCACTGCCAATAATGCGAAGACTAAAATGAGTTTTCTCATTGTTGAAGTTATTTTATATTTGTTTTTTTCCTTTATTTTTATTTTCTTCGATTGAGAGATTTTCTCAATGATACTTGCTGTATAAAGTGTCTTTTCCTATAAAAGAATTATTGTTTCTTCAATGATAGCCTTCCAAATTAAAGAGAAAGGGGAATTAAGGATCTGTTGGTAGAAAATAAATAAGGTAAATATATGGCCACTTATCTATATCTATATCTACTTCTATCCTTCTCTTTTTGTTCTCTTACAAGTTGTTTTGATTCGCCATTCAGCTATTGAAAGAATGTGTGAATTTAGTTATTTTTATACTTCTTGAATCTTAAATCGTTGTGGAAAATAAAACTAAAAAGTATCAAAATGCAATGCAATTCAATTAGACACAAAGAGGGAAATAAGTGACATCTTTATTTAGGAATCAAAAAGAGACACTTACAGAGATTTGAAGACTAAAAATGATTTGATTTGATATTGCAAATGACAATCGACTAGAAAGATTAATAACTAATTTCAAAAAAAGGTAAATCAATTAATTTCTTAGGTTTTCTGATTTTGATAATGATTCGCCTTTACCTTTTGAAAGCTTTTTCATAAAAAGTAACTTAAAAAATTGTATCAAAAATCTAACAGAATTGAATGAACTTGAAGCTGCTTATGTCTTTTTGTGAGAAAGCACATTAAGACTATACCTTTTTTAAAAATAAAATAATCTCTTTCGAAAAGACAATTGAAATCCTGCTTTTTTTAACAAAAATTAAAACATTTATTAATTTTTTAGGCTTATCAAATTATTCTGTTATTCACTTTAGACCTAACCAATATTCAAGGGATGCTTGCTCATTGATTCAAGAAAACATGACTAATTTTTGAAAAAATATTCTTGTGAAAAGAATAGTTTTTAACGATTAAAAGAGAGTATAAATTAGTAAGCGAAATCGAAAAATCGGCAGATACACAGATTTGAAAAGAGAGGTGAAAGCACACATGGGATAATTTATTTTAACGCGCTCTTCGAATAGAAGAATGACAAAACGATAATAATAATTAGATTCTCTAGATATTATTTAGTCCTATTCAGTTTAATTGACTTTTATGATTTCCCCAAAAATAATTAATTATTTCACTTTAAAATAAGAAACAACAACACAAACAGGTTTTTTTTGTAGCCCCTCCCACCCCCCCCCTCAATAAATCAATCACTCAGCATCTAGAGAATTATTCTTTAAACAACTGTCAGAAACACACACCCTCTCTTACTTACATAGTTTTTCCTTTAACGAGCAGAAAAAACACCTGTTAGTTTGCATTGCTCTTTTTGAATAATGGAGCTCAACTACCTTCTCTTCCAATAGCCTAAAACTTAAATTTCTCTAAATGCTTTCCTCAATAGCAAACTTGCATATATTCCAAAACTTCGGAGGATCTCTGAAGACTCTCAGATCCCTTTAAGTCCAAAAACTTCAAGGGTATCGGTAATTATGGCTAAATATCCATTTTAACCTATGAATGCATCGAAAAACGTTGAGTTTATTCCTATCCAAGAATCACCTGTTTCTTCACCAAGAAGAAGGAGCACTATCTCTGAGATCGAAGAAACAAATAGAACTGCGAATGATTCAAAGAAAAGTGGATTCTTTGCTAATTCAGTAACTTAGGTTTCACTTTACGATGAAGCGTCTCAGATAACTTAAGCTTCATTAGTAACAACTCCTAAGAAATCCAAAAAAGACATCGAAGAATAAACCTCAGAATCATTTTCTGAATCTCCTGAATCAGTATCTCAACTCACATCAGCAACTTGTCCAGCAGCTGTACAAGAAACAAACATTTTTAGGAGTGTATTTTCATTTGTTTCGAGAAAAAATCCAATTTCTCAGCAATCATCACCACTTAAGAGACATCACGAAAGTAATAGAATTCAAAACAGCAGCAGTTTGACAGACAAATTCGGCAACAAAAATAAAAATAATGAAATAAGAAACAAACGCAGCAATAGTAGTGGAAAAGAAGCCACTTTACCTGAAAGTTAGCAACTTGATCCTGCCTTTAGAGGGTTTGATGTAAGCATGGATTCCCCGACAGGTTTTATTCCAGTGCTGTATTTAGAATCTCGTGATCATTCTGATAATTTGCTAATGTATTTTCATGGAAATGGAGAGGATGTATTCTCAAGCTATCCACTGCTCGATCATCTCAGGACAACTCTGGAGGTACTTTTAATAATAACTTTATCAGTATTGATGTTTGTTTTCTTCCCAAAGATCAACGTGATGGCTGTAGAATATCCAGGATATGGGAATTATAAATTTGGCAAAGCCTGTAGTGCAGATTTAATCCTTGAAGATGCTGAGTTCGCATACAACTTTGCTACAAAACAACTTGGATTTGCAGAAAAAAACATAATTCTAGCAGGTCGCAGTCTAGGTACAGGTCCAGCGGTTTTTTTAGCATCTCGTCACAAACCTGGCTGCTTAGTCACCATAAGTGCATTCACATCTATTCGAGGGGTTGTTTCTGGTATCGCTGGGTTTTTTTAATATGCGATAAAAGAGAGATTCAACAACTTAGAGAACATCAAGAAAGTAGTTTCTCCTGTTTTTCTGTTACATGGCACAAAAGATAGCTTGATATCATGGAAGCAATCCAGGACATTAACTTGTAAAAAGTTCAAGTGAAATAACTTTTTTTAGTGAAATTAATTTCTTTTTTGTTTAATCACCAAAATCTAACAGAATATTGCAAATCCCCCTGTGAGTTGCACTCTCCAGTAAACATGACACACAGTGCGTTTGATTATCATAAAGACCTCTCAACTCCATTGATTGAATTCTTAAAATAACATAAATTTCCACTTTTCTAGCAAAATCCATTGAGAAAACCTCTTCCTGAAGGGCTTACCTTTCATCCGTCTCACTTCTCTCTTGAAAATCTATGCTGAAAATACATCCCATTTCTTCAAGGATCTGCTGTTCGAGTTTTCTATTTATCTAAGAAGATGTATCTTAGATGGGCTTTGTTTGTCCATTTAATGTATCTTCTCTTGGTTGTATTTCTTTTTCAATTATCTTAAGCTAAAAAGACACTAATTTTGATACTTTATTTGAAGGAGAATAAGATCAGAATTTTAAACTCAAACTTTTTTAATTAATTGCATCGAAATAGAGGCAACCGAAGAAGTTGGAAGCTAAGGGAAAGAGCCAGAAGGGGGGAAAAAAATAAAAGAAATTACAAAAGAGAGAAAAAGAAACAAATATCAAATAATCAAACAAACTCAGCTACAAAATAAATTTCGCATATTCATAATACGATGGCTGTATTTACTGGTGTTGATAAATGGATCGAATAGCTGCGGAAATGCGAACGCATTAAAGAACAAGAAGTTAAGGAACTCTGTAATAAATCCAAGGAGATTCTCAATTTAGAAGATAATCTTGTTAAAATTGAAGCGCCCATAACGGTAAACACACACACACACGCACACCTAATAACAATAACATAACAGCAAATTCCTTCATCAACTTTCACTAGGATATTAGATAAGTTAAGCGATTTTTAAATAATACTTTAACCCTCTATTTTGACCACAGATATGCGGTGATATCCATGGACAATTCTGGGATTTATTAGAGCTATTCAAAGTTGGTGGAGAGTGCCCTGAAACAAATTATCTGTTTCTGGGTGATTATGTCGACAGAGGAATCAATTCAGTAGAGACCTTCCTGTTACTGTTGGCGTTGAAAGTTAGATATCCTGAGAGAATCATTCTCATCAGAGGAAATCACGAAAGCAGATTGATCACATAGAATTATGGATTTTACGATGAGTGCTTGAGGAAATATGGTTCAATCAACGTGTGGAGATACTGCACAGAGACGTTCGATTATCTGCCACTTGCAGCAGTCATCGAAGATAAGTTCTTCTGTGTCCATGGAGGGCTATCACCTAAACTTAGATTGCTCTCAGATGTAAGGAAAAAACATCTAAAATTTATCAGCTTATTTAATTTCTTTGCTTTCTCAGGTGGATCCAATTGACAGGAAAGTTGAGATTCCTCATGATGGAATCATGAGTGACATGATGTGGTCAGACCCTGATGGTAATGCTCAGAATTAATCTAAGATAAATTTGTTGTTGTTTTAATTGCTAAAATAATTAAATTTTTCTCAATCATTTTTCCCTTTGTACATTGAAATAACAATTAGATGTCTAAGGCTGGGCGTAGAGTCTCCGAGGAGCTGGTTTCTTATTCGGCTAGTCTGTCGTTGAAGATTTCTGCAAGAAAAACAACATCGACGTGATTTTCCGTGCTCACCAACTTGTCATGGATGGATATAGACCAATGTTCGATGATAAGCTCGTGACTGTTTGGTCAGCACCAAATTACTGCTACAGGTAAAGAAAGAGAAGGAGAGTTCTTCTGTGGGAAAAATGGTTTATATGTTTTTTTTAGAAGATTTTATTAAGAAAAATATCAACTTTTGTTTTTGCTGCATTTTTTAAGAATGGGCAATGTCGCAGCTATTCTAGAGTTGGATGAGAACCTTCAGAAATAATACAAAGTATTTGAAGCTGCTCCTCAAGAGACTAGGGACTACACAGCAGTTAAGAGGGAAGTTCCAGATTACTTCCTTTGAGGGACACGATTAAGAAGAAGAATAATATGGAATAACATATACGATTAGCATGATTATTATTAGTATTATTTGTTTTGTTTAGTTCACAAAATTGATTGAAAAAAATCATGGAAAATTCTTATCTTTTTTATGATTTAAAACTTGTAAAAAAATACTAATAAGTTGAGAAAATGAGAGAAAGAGAAACTGATAAATCATATTTTATCCTTATGTTAATTATTCATGTTTGAAGAAACAAACAGCAAGGCTATCTATTAAGAATTAGAAAAAATAAAACCTCTAAAAGAGCAAATTCAAATTAAACAGCAATAACCTCAATCCTCTCCTAAATAAATCCATGGACAAGAGCAAATTCGGTGCAACAGCAGCTTCCACTCAAAGTAAAACTCTCAATGCCACTGCAGCCAATAGCAATAATGCTACGCAGGGAGTCCAAGGTACTACTAGTAATGGCAGTGCTATGAATAAAAACAGTTCAACAATGGGTGGATCTGTTGGTTAGAAAACAATCAAAAAACAAGAAAAATCCAGTGAAGAGGAGATCATGAGCAAGGAGATCTAATCTGTGGAAATAGCTAGACTTGCGAAGGTCTTTGAGTAGTTGACTTAAGCTACTTAGCATTACACTGGGATGAACTCTACAACTAACAATAATAAAGACAACGCAAATAACAGCAGCAATAATCTAAACAACGGAAATCAATAGCAGAAAGATAACAACAATAAGGAAGCTACTAATGCTGCAAATAACAACAACACAAGCAGTAATTCTGGGAAGGATTACTTCACAGCTTAAGATGTTTAGTTAATTCTCCATGACTTAGACTACACTTCCACAAAAGCAGAAGTTGACTAGATGATTTGGGAAGTCGATGAGAATCTTGATGGCAGAGTGAATAGCTATGAATTCAATCTCATGTACCGCAGATGCAGACACGACACAACAGGATTAGAACCTAGAAATCTTTACAATCTTGTGCAATTCCTTATGTATCTGAAGAGTGACACAAATGTGAATTCGTTCTCTGCAACGAATACAACTGCTTCAAACACTGAGCCAGCCCACTAAAAGAAGACAATTACAGTTGAAGACACCTTGGAGTTGCTGTATGTGCGATATGGCAGATAGAATTTGGATAAAGAAATTGAAGAAATCTTTGGAAAAGAAGAAAAAACATCATAAGGTGAAGAGAAAACAATCACGCTCAAGGAATATCTGGATAAGCAGAGAAAGAGAGATTTCACGCAGAGAAAGGAACTCGAAGCAGAGAGAAAGAAGGTTAAAATGCCCGAATCTGATAAGGATGCAAATCACTATTGATACAATTATCGGATAAAGCAGCACTCAAGGATATCCTTGACAAACTTCTATGTAGAAAGAGTTAGAGAAAGGGATAAAAAATATTTTATGTGTTGCTTGTCAGTTTGCATACATTTATCTAGCAGACAAACAACTTTGCCTCCTTTTGTTTGCTTGTAATGTCCATCTATTTATCCTCGAAAGAAGATGGAACATCCTTTTAAATTGAAAATCTTTCTTAAATTAACCTTCTTTTTTTTTTTTCATTCTTTTGAAAACTAATATCACCATTCCTCCCCACCCTTCAAAATAATTCTTTTATTTTTCCTTGCTCATTTGGTTCTTAAAACCCGTCACTTCTTAACTTTGTTTCAATCTTTATAATTTTTCTTTATTGCCTTTGTTGTATTAAATGTTCTTTTTATTAATTTTCCGCTTTTTTGTTGATTTGTTGTTTCTTCATTCATGATGATTTCAAAATCCCAAATCAGCATGACCAAAAAGATTTAGGATATTCCCAATAACATATATTTTGATAATGTTTATTATTTTTACTTTATTTTCCTTTAAAAACTGTGGATTTTATTTTTTGAACTAAAATGATCTTTTGATAGGGTTGCATGACAACAACCCAATTCACTCAGTTAAATCCATGAGCCATATCAAAAACACAATAACATTATCTCTTTCCTTTTTGCAATCAGCATCTTAACCATATTTTTTTTTCTTTTCTTTTATCATACTATTTCTTCATCCCTTCATCATTTCTCATACTTTATCTATCCTCCCAGCCCTTTTATCCGTTCATTCGATTAATAACTTCAAAGTACTAAAAGTTAAATTTTTTAAATACTAAATAATTTGGCACTTAAATAAAAAAGAAACAACATTTCATAACTAATATCAGTAAATATTCTCTGAAATATGCTCTTTTTTTTCATCTTTTTGTCTGTTGTGTGTGTGTGGAGGTATCTGTTTGATTGCAAGATTAAACAAACAACATGAAGGAGAGCACCCAAATATTATTTATTGAATGGATTTAAACTCAGCTTACACGCTCAGTTAGGTGTGTTCTGCTCTTGATTTCTAGACCCTTCATTCTACTGCTGCTATTGTTGCTTGTTCTCAGGTTTTGAGCGTGTTGCCTTCTCGAGATTTGGATTTGGTTTTGATCGCCTATTGCCTCTTTAATCTCTACCATCATTGTTTGGTGTCACGTTAGACTCGTTATTCCTGTTAGAATCTTAGTTTCCTGCTTCACTCTGATTTTTTCTGACATATTGAGTTCTATTTTCATGGTCATTATTGCCATTGTTATTGTTGCTGTTGTCATTATTATGATTCGCATTCCTATTGTTATCCCTGTTGTTGTTTCTATTATTGCTATTTCTCTCTTGATTATTGCTAGTTCTCTCTTGATTATTATTGCCTTGATTGCTATTATTCTAACTTCCTTGTCCGCTATTGTTACTATTCTAATTATTCACTCTAACATACTCACTAGTAGGCTTATTCGACTGATTGTACCTTCTTTGTTTGCTTTGCTTCTAATTGCCAGTATTGTATCTTCTTTTTCTTTAAATTCTATTCTTCGAGTGAACCTTTCTTAGCTCTTAAATCGTGTCTTTGTCGTCTTACAATTAAATCGTGAATTCGATTGTTACCTTGCTGTTGATGGTAGAGTATTTGAACGAGACTAAATCGTCGACTAGTGGGATAGCTTCAAAGTTCATGATCAGTGTCTCAATGCTGATTTTGGATTCTCCAACGACTTCCCCGCAGTTTAGGAAAGACTGCTGAATCTGCAGTGCGTGACTCACAGCAAATCCAATTGCACTTAATCTAACTTTGAATTCAAGTTTCTAATCGCCATTTTACGCTTTTTGCTATTTGTAGTCGCTGGTGATCTTCCTCACAGTGCTGACAGTCTGTCGAGACGATACCTTATAGTTTCCAAGCTAGTTGAGCTCATTTTAGGAATCTTATTCTGATTTCCCTTCGATGTGCTCACTAATCAGCTTATGAGTGAAATTATTCTTAGGCTTCTGATTCCTTTTTTGTTGTCTCGGAGCATAAGCGGAAGGATGCTATTATTACTGTTATTGAGGTTATTGCTGTCGGGTGTTAGAGTTGTTGTTGTTGTAACCTTAGTTTTTCTTAGAGCGATTTTGCTCTTTCGATTAGATATTGTTGTTGTTGTTGTTATCATTAGAATTCTATTCACGATTCTATTATTGCTGCTAGTTATTTCCTGATCTGTTTTTGTTGTAGTTATTGTTACCATAATTCTGATTACCCCTATTGTTGTTGGATCCATTATCATTGACATTATTATCATTTTATTTATTATTGTTATTGTTGATTGTATAACCGCGACCTTTTCCTGACATCTTTGTTGATCCCCTATATTATTTTATGCCTCTTTCTGTTTATTGTTGCTTTTTGCTGTTTGTAAGTTTTTTGATTTGAAGATTCTTTTCTGTCTTTCTCTCTCTCGATTCTCAGCTTTAAATTTTATTGCCCCCTTTTGTTTTTTTTTCGTTTCTTTAGATTTTTCCACTCCAAAATTGTGTTTTAAATATCTGTAATTCCTTATTTCAAAAACAATCATCGATTGGTATATTGAGGCTAGGAGGTTATTTGAAAGTTTCTGAAAAGACAAAAAGATTATTTTCTCATAAAAGAATTTATTTTATTTTCAAGCATGCTTGATTTTCTGTAAAACACTCTGTAATGCAGTTATCTTTGAAACTGTCTTCTGGAATCTTTTAGCTGGAGATAATAAAATTTAGCCACTGGGAGGAGAAGGCGAAGTAGCTTTCGTCTCTGGAATAATCTAAGATTGATTTTGCTAATCCTTAGCATGGGAAAGTGATCGCATTCTCAGATGATGTTAGGATTGTTTATTTGGTGATGGCAAGAAACTAGGGAAATTATTAAATGCGAGTTTTTCTACAATTATGCGTGTTACTTCAGCTTATTCTTTCTCGACAGCTTTAATCTTGTGCTTGAATGGTATTTCCTTATAATCATGCTACGATTATGAATCTTGATTAGTTAAGCAAGTCCAATCTAATTGTCTTGATTTTCTAGCTTCGATTGATTTAGAAAAAGAAGGAGGTGAAGATGAAGAAGAATATCCATTTTAATGCAGCTATCGAAGACCAGAAGAAGGGGATTTATCATTGATGAGATAATCTGCATCAAAATCTAGTCTCTGAGCTTATTCTTTACGAAGCACTTGTTTGGTTAAGTTAGAATCTAAAAACCAATAAAATATTCTACAATTAAATCTGAAAAATAATAAAATTCTTTTTAAATAATCGCATGTATGTTCCTCCATGCCCAGGCTAATATATCTCTCTCTCTCTTTCTTTTCTCATTTACCTAATTCAATTAGTTAAAGGTGAGACGTAAGATATCCATGTTAGTTCAATCCTCCAAAAACAAGTAATTTTGTATCATAAACTACAGCTGAGTGATTCGCTCTCGGAACAGTTGGGATACTTGAGTTTACTTCTACTTACATCCAAGACAGACTCTCAATTTGCAAGACATGCAAATCACTTAAGTAAATCTCCTACGCATCATCATTTTTTCCACCAAAAACTACTAATAAATTCAGTACGCACACATATTACACTATATGTTCGTATCTCGCGGGAGGTTATTTTCCAAGTGTTTACGGGACAATCCATTACACAGGCTTGCAGTCTATCTTTAGCACTCGTAACTTATCGCTAGCTTTACCAGTTTCATCTTTTCCACCAAAGTAATATACACCTTCATGGATTATCTAAGGAACCCATTTAGGGATTTTTATTTCCTGGGATTTAAACAATTAGAGTCGATTCAACCTAGAAGGATAGAACACATTGCAGCACTAATGAGCTGAAGCAAAGTGCTTGATTTGAATATTATTATTGTTATTATTACTATTATTATTATTATTATTTTCTTAGCTGGTCGTCAGTAGCTCCTGCCATGTAGAAGTTCCTGATTTGGTTACAAAAACAAAAAAAAAGAAAATTTATTTTTTTTCCTTACTTTTTTAGTAAATATTTTTGAATTTATTTACCAATATCAAATGCCCAAAGATCCCCTAATATAACATCCCTGCCATTGCTTCCACCATGAACAATTAACCATCTACCAATAACCGTTGCAGCATGACAACGTCTAGCTTAAGGAATATCACCAGAAGTATTCACAAATAACCATTTTCGTTGTTCTTATTTTAAAAAAAATAACTTATATTATCAAACAAAACTAAACTCCTTTTTGTACCTATGTTGAACAGATAAATGTCTAAAAGACAAGATCTCTCTTTGAAATGCATATTAAACTATTTTTCCCCTCCAAAGACGATTAAATTCCCTTTGTAATAATTCATCGAATGTCCAAATCTCGCTCCAGGCAAGCTCATTTTAGCTGAAGTATGCTCGACAGTTTTCCATCTCAGCTAATGCTCTAATTCGACAACTTCTAAGGAATTGAAAATAGCTTAGCCTATTCCACCGAATAAATAAGCTTTATTTCGATCTATTACAAACGCACCGCCTTCTCTAGCACATGGTTTCCAGTCATCTTGAGGGATGTTGTAAAACAGTACTTTGTACATAGTCGCAGCAGTTGTTCCAGTGAACTACTCGATTTTTCGTTAGTCTGATAATTTCTTGTCTAATTCTTTCTCTTCCTCTCCAATTGGCACTTTCAAAAGATAACCAATAAAAAAGATAGAAATCATCAGCAAAAATGGAAATCAAACTAATATCATAATGAGGGAGGGGGATGAATGTAATTTACTTGAAATAGCTTAGTTTTCCATGAGTTCTTTTCGTCTCTAGACTGGATACTTTCTGATGGGAGGCATCTTGAGGATTTTGTCTTGTGTGTCTTGAAACAACGATTGGGCTTGCGTGAAAGATTAAAAAGCTTAGAATTTCGTGTGCTGTGAGAATGCTTAAAGCATCGATTTATTGTGGTTTAGCTCTAATTCCATTTGCTCTCTGTTTTCACTGGTTAAAAAAATATCGAGAAAAAATCAGCAAGGAAATGAAGATATAAAAACCATAAAAAGCTATATTTTATTTTTTGGTTTGTACTAGCTATAAGGTGATTGCTGTAGAATTGAGATCCTTGCATTATTCACTTATCTATTGCTATAATTTGATACTCTCCTGTGCTATTGCTCCATTTACTTCTTGGCTAGATGGTGTTTTTAAGCTATCTATCTTGAAATCTACAACTACTATAAGTCAACTAGCTAGCTAACACTCTACCTTTCTTGATGAAGATTTATTAAAAAATCTTAGTTTTCTGCTTTAATCTTGTAGAACGATGTAAATCCACTCTGCAAAGGTAAATTCATCGAATCTTCAGTGATTCTAGTTTAGTTTGACAACCTCCTAGCCGGTAAGTGGATTGCAGCTGGCGAGCTATTTGAAAGTAAATCTCGATATTGCTAGAATGACATACTACCTGAGCTGAGCGATGCATTCACAGAATCTCTTGTGTTAGTTAGATTGTTTTATTTCACTGATGAAGATGGGTTTACTCGATGGGATATAAATGGTGATTCCGAATTAGATAACCCCATCTTTCCACTAGCCTAAAAAATATTACTACTACAACTGTTATGAAAACTTTTGGAAACAACACTTCCATTCTTGCTATTCATCGTTGTAGTCATCATTAAACAAGAAGAATTCCCTTAAGAGGCTTTAAATCTATCACGTCTGTTGTTGGTTTGCAGATTAATTGAATCTTATTCTTCCTTCATTTTGAATGGTTTTGTTTGTTATTCTTTGAGTTGATTTTTGTTATATTAATTAACATCTACCTCTACTTTGAGAGAATGACTTGAAATTGATAAGAATCAGATACTAATTGATAAATGCATTTTAAAAGTCAACATAATTAATTTCACTTTTTTTTTCATTCATAAATAAATAGAAAGTGAATTAAAAAGGAATTACTTAGTTTCATTTACTAAATTGAAACCAATAACAATAAGAATTGGATTAAGGAAGAAAAGGAATTCCTGAAAAGGATAAAGTTTATAATAAACGTTATATTCTGAAATAAGAAAAATAATCTAACTTTTTTCATTTTAAAAACCATTTGAGAGTTCCATAATTTTCTTATTTTTTTATGAATGCTAAACAGAATATTTTTATTATTTTCAAAACCTCAACTTTGGCTCTCAATACATACTAAAATACCTTAAATGCTTCTTGAATTATCAGTTAATATTATCTAAATCTAAAGTTAGTTTATGTCTTTGTAGTTTCCTAGGATGGAGTCGCTGCTGCTGCTGCTATTATTATTAATTCTATTACTCTTTTCCTTAGCAAGCACTATTATTATTCACTTTTGTTTTAGCAATCTCTGGTTAAATACTATTAGTTCTTCTAAACTTTTAGCCATTTGAATAGTTTGGAAGCAGACTCCCTGATGGCTAAACAACTGAAACATTCGGCAAAACAATCTCAAATTTATGATCATCGATTAAAGATTTGTTCTTGACTGAGTTAATAAAGTTGCTACTGCTATTGTTGTTGTTGTTTAAGTTATTTTTCATTTATTATTGTGATTCCTACATTTAAGTAGCTAATCCATAGATAGTGCTTTCCCCGATTTGTTCAATTTCTTGTATTCTTTTTGAAGGGAAGATAATATTTCCAGAAGTACGTTGCGGTGGAGGAAGAAGATATTAACTGTTTTTGAGATCATTACAGCTATCCTCACTTTGATATCTAGTCTTACTAGTATTATTTTAAATATAATGTTACTAATAGTGCTACTATCTATGATTCTGGTGGCTAATCTAGTCAGTTTTCTAACTGGGTAAACTAGGTGTCCTGTAGTTATGATTGTTTTAACACTCCTGTGATCCCTTAGATTTACCATTCTCTTGGGTTGTTTCACTAAAGCTGTCACTTAACTAATAACCTTAAGCCCCTCTTTCATTTCTAATATCTCTCATTTGAGGTAGAAATAGATTATTTTACTTCTACTGTTGATTCAATGCAGGACCTTCATTTGAAGAATACATTTGCTCAATAAGTTAATTTCTCTCTTTCTATTACTGGAGAATTCTTTCCTTCAAAGGAGATATCTTATCTACTCTCTGCAACTGTTGCTATTTCAAAATCACCTATCTATTGAATACATTGAATCCAACACCTGATGGTTGTTACTGTTACTTCAAATCCATTTGTTAAGATTCATTTCCCATTTTAACAATATCTTCATTCCCACAGAAACTTCTATTTTTCAGTTGATTTATCATTCCTTCCATGATAGATGATATGTAATTATCTGTTTTGGGTATATTTATTGCCTTATTTCTATCTATCGAGGCATTCATTGAATTACTGATTCTCCCACCATGCATTTTTCTTTGAAATTTTGTTGTTAAAGTATCAGCAACAGATCGCTCTTGCTTGGGGAATAGTACATTCTAAGAATAGCTTTAACTTGAAATATAATAGCTATTGCATGGAATTGGCTTCTAAGGCTCAGCATAAGAATAACCTAAACCTATGGAATAATCTAATTAATCAGATTATTGACCTTGATTCACTGTTATTGTCTTTCTCTTCTCTTTTTTCTCTGGTGTGTCCTCAAAAGAAGACTATGATAAGATTACTTGATTTTAAGCAATTCTTGTCCCCATCTCTACCTTAGCATTTTTTGATTAAAACTACTCATTTTAACCTAGTTGCACTCCAATTGATTTATTTTTAATTGGTTCAATTTACAATTGAGGAACTGTATTGTCTGACATTGTTACAGAATTAGATAGTTATTTATCAATTTAGCTTTAAGTTGTTTCGTTGAGTTCCTGAAGAAAAACTTTGTTTTTCATGAAATACTTAGCAGGAGATTGAAGCAAAGGAGATGGTGAATTTGAAGATGCTTATGGTTATGGCTACATTGAGTTGGATAAATTAGTAGCTAGATTAAAGCTGTTTCTCTTATCACAAGAAGGGAGTTTCCCTGGCTAAGGATCTTAATAATTCTAATTCATGTTATTACAATTCAACTGTGGAAGCACTGAAGATTGCAAATCAGCTTAAGTTATCGTTGCCGTTGTATTTAAGGTAATAGACATATTCTAAATTGTTTGTAGAAAAGGCTAATAATCTAAAGGATCATCAGAAGTTGGAAAAATTCTCATGTACGCACCCATATGCTATTCTTCAAATTCAAAAATATCTTTTTGATATTATTCCTGTTCTAATTCAGCAAATTCAACTGCGTCTTCATCATCGTAGATTACTGAGCAATTACTCTGATGGTTAGTCTATGTATTAACACTCTTATTCATGTTGTTGTAGTTAATCCCTTGCTTAGCTTTCTTCTGAAATGTAGATCGATTTGCTGTGATCTGTTGTTTGATTCTATCATCGAAATACCTATTTTATTTTTTTTCCAAAAACATAACAAAAAATTATGTCATTTTCACAAAAAAATCCTTTATTCATCTTCAATTACCTTTGCTTGTGCTTATGTGAGACATTCACAATCTGCAGTGTATCCATGATGAGATGTTTTTTGACTTCCAAATCTAACGGTGAATCTGTTTAAAACGAAGGTGTGTGATTCACTTCGATCAAAAACGGTTTTAGATTTTCATTGATCATGATGTCAAATCCAAAAATCTCAAAACAAGTCTCAAAGCATGCCTAGGATTGCTATGGCTAAGCTGCTTAAGATGTAGATTAGTATTTCATATTGTAAGTTTGTCTCATCTCAGCAAGTCCAGAGATGATAGTTTTCACTATGACTTATCTAATTTCCATCATGAGACTTTCGATGTCATGGCCTTCTTCGTACAAATGCTGTAACACAGACGAAAATGATCTTTTATGACCAATGTAGTCTTCTTCAATATTGGTATTTTATATAAAATTAGGGTTTTTCTTGTTTAATGCATAATTTGTTAAATGCATCAAAAGATTAGTAGAATTGTTCTTAGAAGGGGTTTAATATGGAACAGTAGCAAACCTAGCTAGTCCTTCTTAGAATAAGAATATCTTCAATGGTTGGATGCTCTTCAGGAGCACATAAAGTCTAAGATCGAATTTTAGCCCTTCGATTAGTAAGGGATTAGAAAGATATTGCTGGACTACGCAACCCGGTTTATTAGCTAATAGTTCGATCTTGTTTGTGAGGTATATCCCTCGTCCTTAGCAAGAAGCTTCTGGTTTGACTATGTAGAATTATTACTTGTCTTAAGAATTTCCATTATGAAATTATTTGAGTTGCTAGAATTATTTTGGAAGAAGCCATGTTTTAGGGTAGAAATCATATTCCTCATTGAACTATTCACCCATTCTGTGCAGATTCTACCCTAAAAGATTCTTCCTTCCTAAGGATTGGCTGCCTGGAAAATGATTGATTTTTTAGAATGGAAGGATTCGTCGGAAATGTTCCATAGTAAGGTATCCATCGATCCATTAGATGTTGAAATCAGTGCGATTGTTTGCGTTGAGTTGCACACCCCATTCGAAGACGTCCTCGCAGACGTCTCGGATGACTTAGTACTTCGTGTAGGCAAGGTCGATTATGACACGATTGGATTTTAGGATTCTTCTATGAACAGATATCATTTCGAGGAGATCCATAAATGGCATTTTATCTACCGATCCAGATGAAGAAGAAGAAGGGTTACTTGAATTACCATTGCTATTCTCATCATAGCTATTTTAAGACTCATCTTGATCATCATCGTTATCATTTTATCCATCACCAGTGGATGAACATTATTCACTAAATTATCTTCTAATTGACTAGTTTTCAGTGTATTTAACATGCATATTTGCTATTCCCTTCTTGTTTCCTATTTCTTAGAAAGCACGAGGACGATCTGGTTCTTTGTCTGTTGCATATTACCCTTATGCAAATCTCTTCTCAGCATATTCCATTTTGATCCTCATTTTTTCTTCCCATTAACTCTTCTCTACACCTTAAGACATCATACCTGCTTGGTTAAAAGAAGAGCTCTTACGGCTGTTAACATCGTCAAGTTAGCTTTGTTATTATTTCTGCATCCCAAAGATTGGATGCTTGTTATCTTATTCCCCAAATTCCCACGCAAGAAAAGTACCAAAATGTATTGATATCTAACAACTATTTCTTCTCCTCCAAGCCAACCACTTTTTAATTGTATTGTTTGAAAAATCAAATTCAAGCCTAACTTATTACTTAAAATCCTATTATTTTGTCTAATACTCATGGAAAAATATTAAAATTAAAATGTAATTTGTTTTTTGTTTCACTCATTTTTTTAAACAACAAAATATTCCAACAATTCATTGTGTTTTAAACCAAAGTAATTATTCGGTTGGGGTAATAACAGAAGCATATTTTCAAGCTCATCGTTCTTTTAAATAATGCAGAAACAATCAATTATCAATGATTTAGCCATTTTGATTTAAAAAATGACATAATTATGACTTGAAATCTTGTTAAAATTCAATAATTTTTGGTAATAAGTGAATTGATCATGAAACTTATCTTCTTTTTGATTTATTTTTGTAGTAAAGGAGTTAATTAAATCAATATAAAAATGCATGTTTTCAAATAAGGAAAGAAATTGTATTTATTCTCTTCTAACAGTGAAATCTTAAGGAAATACAAATTGACAATTCAGAGTAAAATTCGGCGAGTAAATAAAAAGTAGATATTAAAGCAGAGAACAATAGAAGATTTAAAGAAGAAATATATCAGATCTATGCTTTTTCCACATATAAATGCTCAAACAACTTGGGAGATCAGAATCTTTGAGGATTTTCTGATATTATCTTTCCCCTAGAAATACTAAGCAACGTAAGGTGTGTGGAATAAATTTACTAAATTCTGATAAATAATTGATTAATTCATAGAAAAAACTCAAATCATATGTCAACCTTTGGCTATTGGAACAAAAGAGCAATCGCTTAACCCATCCGGTTCTTGCTTGCATATCTTGACGTCAAATACACTGAGAAAATATACAGTACCACCAACAGAGACGAATGGTTCGGGAAAGACAAGCAAACTCTAGGGATTTAGTTCCCAAATCTCCCATACTACATCGATCAAGATATATAAATCACAGAAACAGCAGCGATTCCAGTGTATCTCATCAAGAAACACAATAAACCTGAATTACTAGGTCAAAATCCAGATGGCTCTTACAATGAAAAAGAAGTTCGCGTTCAACAGTTACTAGGAGTCTTAAGGGATATCCAAAAAGAAATAATTCCGTTAGTTTTCAATCCAGAGTTTGAATCTGTTAAAGAATCTGTTTTTACTTAAAAGTTTTAACCTTTGCTGACAAGATTAGTTGAGTATTTAGGTAATAAAGACTTCCTTGTTGGAACTCTTTCTTATGCGGATTTCGTATTCTACGAGATCTTGAACTACTTCAAGTACATCTACCCAGCAACCATCACTGAAAAACTCAGTGCCTATCTCAAAAGGTTTGAGGAACTTCCGGGCGTAAAAAAATACATCTCCAATCCAACAATTGACTTGAATGTCTTTGAGTCTGGATATTGGACTGGACCGAAATGAGATCTCATAAATATCCATTTTATATTTTAACAAATCTGTTTTCGTTTAATATGAAATTCATTTTTCTTAGCTTTGCTTTATTCGTAGCTTACTTTATTTCTGCCCGCAGTTTTTTGATAAAGTGGAGTTTAATTTAAGATTTAATTCAAGATTGGTATGAGAATTCATATCAATTTGGTTGATCTTATTTAACAAATTTATTAGATTGAATGACGAATTAAGGTATTTAATAATTTCAAAGAATGACTAATTTTTTTGTTATGATTCAAAATGAAAGGCATATTTACATTATTTAATTACTCACAAACCCCCATTAATCATAGTGAATAGCCAAGGAATAACTGTGAGCTAGCACAAAAGTTAATAATGTATTTTTTGATAATTATTATTTATTTTATTTATTTTCTATTGTATCTTGATTTAGCATCCATTCAAATATCTTGATTTTAAACTTCTATCAGATTAGTCTATCCCACCATTAAATCAATGAAACTGGGGAGAGAAAAGCTAAGAAATATTTAATTTAGCTAGTGTCTCTAGCATGTTTTTGACTATTATCTAATTAGAAAAAAAATATTTTGACTATTTTGGGGATCAGGACTTAATCAATAAATTCATATATTTAAAATCAGTTAGTTATTCACCGATTTTCAGAAGAAGTCCAAGAGTAAACGTAGCTAAGTTAGGATTTTCTGTAAGAACTAAAAAATAAAAATAAAATATTCGATAACATAAATCTTAAAAGAAGAGAAACAAGTGATAAGGAAAAAATAACCAACAAATCGAAAATGGAATAAGATCTAAGTAGTCAGTCCTCAGTGAATAATTAATATCATCAAAAAGACGAGAATAATGTTAAAGAGTTAACTGAAGAGGAGCACAAAGAACAATAAGAACAACAACACGAGTGGAATGAACTCGTTAGTTAGTATGACATTACACCTAAAAACAACGTAGCTAAGAACATAATAAAAGCCTTTTTCGTGTATCTTCTTGACTTCAAAAAAAATGATCTCCTCTCTGATTTCGTAGCTGAATCTCCTGAAGGTGTATTTTAAGCTTGGAAAATCGCTAAAAACTACTTTAATGGGTTTACTTTTAACAATTACACTCTGCAGAAACTAATACAGCACTAGAAATACGGAAAAGCGTTCGAATTCTTTTTAACTTTCGAAGCTTAAATCTGGCTGTCTAACAGTAAAGTTCGAGATAAGAATTCCCACTTGATATTCATTGATTTTTTGAAGCTTTGCTGTTCTAAATTTGGCATACTCAAATGTATTGTGACCTATAAACGGCCAAAGAAAATACAATTAAAGAAAGATATCTTTTGAATGTAATTCTTGGTAAATGTTATGATTTATGTTAATAATTAGAATCTGTTAAAAGTCATTTTTATTCAAAGTTTCAATTTGGTTTGAGACTAATCATGCACAGCTTTCTCCCACAGTACAAAAAGAAAATTAATTCTTCCCTTCCCTTTATTATGGTAATTTTAGCAGTTGTTAATTAAACAACTTTTGAGAAGGTTTAATAATAATTTCTTTTGTTAAAAAGTCTTAGAATAATATTTCTTTTGAAGAATGTGTAATAATCATTTAAAGTGAATTAAGACAAGAAAAGAATAGAACATTTAAATATTGGAAACTTCGGACAAATCAAGGAATATTTCTCTTGAATTAAAATAGAAAAATGGTTGAAAATATTTTATTTATTTAGCATTTTTAATACATTTTTGAGAATCTAATTAGCTGTGTATTCAAATCAATTGATGTTGCTATGAAAATAGAAATAGATATAATACAATTTGTGTGATCAGTATGGACCACTCCATTAAGTAAATTTGAAGAAAAAGTACTTAAGATCAATAGAAGGATTTGCAATGTACTCTTTGATCCCAGGGAGTGTCTCGAATCTTTTGATGTATGCTACCAGAGTTGGAGTGATGCATGCTGGGAAAAGGTAAAAGTAAGCACTCAGCATTTCGTAAAAGATAAAATCAGCATATGAAAGTGTTCCTACAAGGAAATCTTTTTTGCCTAAATATTCAGTTAGTTGAGTTATTTTTTCTTGAATTTTATCTTTGAAGACTTCATCTTTCTTAGCAAATAGCTCGGGACTAAAAAGAATCGGGAAGAATTCTTTCTTGATATCGTTCATGACTCCGGTTAGTTGTTGAACATGAACTTCACTTTCATTGTAAGATCCATCTGGGTTTTAACCAAGAAGCTCGTTTCTCTTATTTTTCTTAATAAGGTAGATCGGGATAGCTGAAGTTTCTGTGAGTTTGATGTTTTCATCGATGTAGTAAGGAAGATTAGAGAACTCTAAACCAAGACCTTATTTATCCTTTTCACTCCATTCTTCTTTGGTTAAATAGTGCTTATCAGTGTATTTGACCCCAAGGTAAGCTAGCAGGAATCTAATAGGCTGAACCAATCCTCTTAGATCGTAGTATCCTAAAGTTGCCATTTTATATTTAATTTTAAGGATTTTGATATTTTTCTTTATTTTTTTTAATTTTATTTGTTTCCTAGAAATCAATAGCATCAACTGGAACTGTTATCTCACTCCCAAATAAATCTAGAACATTTTGAAAAACTAGTTCTGATGTATTATTTTTTGTTTCTTTGACGAAATTTGATTGATTTGTTCCTTGATTATTCATTATCTATCTTTTATTACTTTAAGATAGATTTTGGAATTTGATTAATTGGGTTTAAAATTTTGCTATTTGTTTTGATTTTCAAGAAGAAGAAGATAGTGAAATTTTTCTTTTTCCCTGATCTTAAAATTATTTTTTTGTTATCACAAATATTAATTTCAAAGACAATTAGACTCAAACCTGCGAAATGGACATAGTTCTAGAGTATATTACGCAATGCAAACATTTTTATTTTAGTTCTTTAGAACAATTCAAATCCGTCGCTCAACCTCTTGTAGTCTCAAGAATTGACCCTAAAAGAAAACATTAATCACTTTCATCATAGATGCTTCTGGCTAATCTTCTAAGACAAAAATGGACAGCTTGATATACTTTGAGGAACGCAAAATTACCTACTGATTTATACTCTCCAAAGAACTCTCATTTTCGATAATCAACTTCTTTGAAGTCTTTTTCTCTTTAGCCTTGCCATTTCAATTCCTTTGCCCACTTTTCACTGCCTCTTAAACTAAATTCAACAATTCATAAATTCATGACTATTTTCTATTCTCGAGAAAAAGAATAACCAAACATGTTCTCATTTATTTGTTTTGCATCCAGTTGTAATTCAAATCTTAATCACCATTGGAAAAACAAACACAAAAACA
>Ga0302271_10000913_pt1 | contig 29179 bp, 20 predicted proteins | sample III_Bog_N1_1_FD_198767 | JGI IMG/M metagenome (GOLD analysis project Ga0302271, IMG submission 198767) | Peat permafrost microbial communities from Stordalen Mire near Abisko, Sweden - III_Bog_N1_1 | ecosystem: Environmental > Terrestrial > Soil > Wetlands > Peat | place: Sweden: Abisko... | reverse complement strand
ACAATCAGTTCGTCGGTAAGTCGCAACGTCAGTTATTATGTCATTGCCCATGCTGCAAAATACATCCGCCCAGGTTCTGTCCGCATTGGAAGTAGCGTGATAAGCGAACTTCCAAATGTAGCTTTCAAAACCCCTGACGGATACAAAGTTCTCATCGTTCTCAACACCAAAGCTGTTCCAACTGCGTTCAATATCAGTTTCAGAAACAAAAACATATCGCCTACACTTGCAGCTGGTGGTGTAGGAACATTTGTTTGGAAATAAACAAATTATAAAATTACATCTACCTAAAACACATAAATACAATGCGGAAATCTTCATTAAGTATCAGTCTTGTAGTCTTTTCTCTATGTTGTAACTCTGTAATTACACTCGCTCAAAAGAAAATTGACAAGGAGTGGAAGGGTGCTGTATATACAACAGCGGAGAATTCTGACATGAAAATCAGTAAGACATCCACACTGCAATTTAGCAACGCTGCACAACCACTTGAAAAAGAAGTATGGATATTTGTAGATCCGAGTAAAACATTTCAATCAATAATTGGAATCGGAGGAGCTATCACAGATGCATCGGCAGAAACTTTTGCCAAGTTGCCCAAAGAAAAGCAGGAGGAAATACTGACCGCATTTTTCGATCCACAAAAAGGGATTGGCTACACTATGGCTCGTACGAATATTGGCAGTTGCGATTTTTCAAGCGACAGCTATACGTATGTGTCTGATAATGATATATCTTTGAAAACATTCAATATTGCTCACGATGAAAAGTATAAAATCCCACTGATCAAAAAAGCAATTGCAGCTGCAGGAGGCAATCTTCCTCTCTTTGCCAGCCCATGGACTCCTCCGGCATGGATGAAAGACAATAACGACCTGCTTCACGGTGGCAAATTATTACCCAAATATGCACAGGTATGGGCAAACTACTATATTAAGTTCATCAAAGCTTATGAGGCAAAAGGCATGCCGATATGGGGAGTATCCGTTCAAAATGAACCAATGGCTATCCAAACTTGGGAATCCTGTATTTATACAGCCGAGGAAGAACGTGATTTTATCAAAAAATACCTTGGCCCAACACTTATTAAATCAGGATTCGGCAACAAGAAACTGATCGCTTGGGATCATAACCGCGATTTATTGTATCATAGAGTTAGCACTATCATGAATGATCCTGAAGCTGCCAAATATATTTGGGGCTTCGGCTATCACTGGTACGAAACGTGGAGTGGCAGCGGTATGCAATTCGAAAATTTGAAACGCACAAAAGATGCATTCCCAACTAAGCATCTGTTTTTTACCGAAGGTTGTATCGAAAAATATGATGCCTCAAAAATGAATGAATGGTGGCTTGGCGAACGTTATGGCAAAGCTATGATTAATGATTTTAACAACGGTTCTGACGGTTGGATAGACTGGAATATCCTGCTTGATCAAACTGGAGGACCTAATCATGTAGGCAATTTTTGCTACGCTCCCATACATGCTGATCTAACAACAGGCAAATTGACTTACACAAATATTTTTTACTATCAGGGTCATTTCTCCAAGTTTGTAAAACCAGGAGCTAAAAGAGTGGCTTGTATAACTACAAGAGATCAGTTATTAGCAACTTCATTTGTTAACAGAGATGGCAAAATAGCTGTCATTGTAATGAATCCAACAGATAAAGCAATAAATTATAATCTCTATATCAAAGAAAAAACGGCATCTGTTGAGTGTCTCCCCCACTCCATTTCCACTTTAATTATAGAAGGAGTTTTTAAAAAATAGATGCCAATCAATAATTGTATTAACTCTAAATTGGCATCGTTCGTGTGTATTGAGTATCAGCAACATGCCAACTTCCAATATTTTCTCGTCTTGAATTTCTATATTTGTATTTCTTATTCGACAAAAAAATGCGATTCAACCCTTAAACATTTCATCTGATGAAGTCTTCCTTTTTAACCATTTTAGCTGTCATCCTTTTTTCTTCATGCAGCAAATCAGAACCTACCATCGACAATGCGACAAATACGGTTAGTACTGATTATATATATGCTTCCAAGAATAAGTCTGACAGTGTAAATTACATTATTTTCAGAGCGAAAATAAAAGATCCATTTTCGACGGTCACATGGGATTTTGGAGATGGAGAAACCCAGCAAAGCGACACGGTAGTTACCCACTATTTTCCTCAAAAAGGAACCTATCTTGTGAAGTTAACCGTTGAGAATGTCATTGGAACTGCTACTTTAGTAACTAAGAATATTGTAATATCTGCCGATGACCCTAATTATGTGCCGCACAAGTTAATCTGGAGCGATGAATTTGACGGAACATCATTAAACACATCTAACTGGGAAAACGAAATAAATATTGACGTAAATAATGAATGGCAAACTTATACCAATGGGAACAATCTGACCATTAAAGACGGAATTCTTACTATAACGGCAAAAAAAACAGGAACAGGACAGAAAAAAGGAGATTATACATCGGGTCGTGTTAACTCAAACGGGTTAAGAACATTCCTCTATGGTCGGATGGAAATAAGAGCTAAACTTCCTGCAGGAAGAGGTACCTGGCCTGCAACATGGATGTTAGGAACAAATATTGGCACCGTTGGATGGCCGGCATGCGGCGAACTTGACATAATGGAGCATGTCGGTTACAATCCTCTTTGGATCAAAGGATCGATTCATACACCATCCAGCTACGGAAACACGGTAAATAACGCCGACTATTATCTTACAAATTGCGAATCAGCATTTCACGTGTATGGCATGACATGGACTCCTTCAAAAATTGAATATTATGTTGACGACCCGGATCATCCTTATTACACTTACAGCCCTGCGGCAAAAACCGCTTCAAACTGGCCTTTCAATAAACCCTGCTTCTTTATTCTCAACCTCGCCATTGGAGGAGACTGGGGAGGATCGCAAGGGGTAGATGACAGTATTTTCCCTGTTTCCATGCAGGTTGACTATGTAAGAGTATATAATTACAAATGATCTTTCAGTGATGAAACGATTTAGATTTTACTGGCAACGGTTACTTTCTTTCACTTGGCCACATACTTATTCACAGGGAAAATTACACTATTGGGTTATGAAACAAAAATTTGCAGATCATATTTATACTGAATCCCGATAGATTAGCTGCTTGACACAGCCTTTATAAATAAAAACGGCCAAATTTCAGCCATTGTAATGAATCCGAATAACAATCTGATGGAGTGCAACTTGATAATTAATAAAGAAACAGCTACGAAGCAGCTTCTTCCTCATTCCATTTTAACAATAATATGTTTGAATAACAGCAATTGATGAGACCTATTTTTAATGCAATTTTTGCTTGTGTACTTTTAACATCGTGAGTGGCATCAGTCAGGGTTCAACAAATTGAAAGCTGGCTGACCAACTCCGACAAGTCAATCTTTTTTGAAAAACAGACTAATTCATTGGTAATTACCGGGTATCAAAAAATTCAAAACCTCCCTTAATTCAGGATCCTTGGCAACCAATATCCGAAAACAATATCTATGCAACAAACTCTACTCAATCTATGCTCTACCTCTTATTATTCTCCAAAATGACAACTAATTATTTCAAAATTTGCCTACATTCAATAGCATTACTTTCCGCGTTTCTACTTCTGACATCGGCATCCCCTGTCAGCAAACGCGCTTCTCATCGATTTATTCGAATCGAAGGGCAAAATCTAATCGATCCTGCAGGTAAGCAATTCCTAATCAAAGGCACCAATTTAGGCAATTGGCTGAATCCTGAAGGTTACATGTTTCTTTTCGACAATGTCAACTCTTATCGAATGATTGACCAAACCCTTAAAGAATTGGTAGGTGCCGATGCAACCAATCAATTTTGGCTGCAATTTCAGCAAAATTACATTACGCAAGCCGATATTCACTACATCCGTCAAATCGGCATGAACTCCATACGTGTTCCATTTCATTATAAGCTCTTTACAAACGAAAACTACATGGGGCAAAACAACCCCTCAAAGGGTTTTGAATTACTTGACAAAGTGATAAATTGGTGTAAAAGTGAAGGCCTTTATGTGATTCTTGATATGCACGATGCTCCCGGTGGTCAGACTGGTGACAATATAGATGACAGTTATGGCTACCCATGGTTATTTGAAACTGAAAATCATCAACAATTATTCTGTGCTATTTGGACTAAAATTGCGAAACATTACGCAAATGAGCCTACAGTATTGGGATACGATCTCCTCAATGAACCGATTGCACCCTATTTTCCAAATGTGGAAGAGCTAAACAAAAAGCTGGAACCACTCTACAAAAAGGTGATCCAATCTATTCGCAAAGTCGATAAAAATCACATTGTTTTATTAGGAGGATCGCAATGGGACAGCAATTTCTCGATATTTAATGATTGGAAATTCGACAACAAAATGATGTACACCTGTCACCGTTACTGGTGCGACACGCTTCAAAGCAATATTAAGGACTATCTCGATTTTCGGGCAAAAGTAAATCTTCCGCTTTATATGGGCGAAACGGGCGAAAACACCGATGAGTGGGTAGGAGGATTTCGTCGATTATTGGAACGGAACAACATCGGGTGGCACTTTTGGCCTTACAAAAAGATGGTAAAAAGCAGTTGCCTTTCATCTATCAAAGAGCCGGAAAACTGGAAATTAATTGTTCAATACACGAAAAAAGAGAATAGCTCCTTTGATAAAATTCGCAAAAACAGACCCTCGCAAGAGTTGGTTAAAAAAGCAATGAGTGAACTGTTGGAAAACATGAAACTGAGCAACTGTTCAATCAATCAAGGCTATATCAAAGCTCTTGGAATGAAGCCGTAACAAGTTGTGGATTACATTACTTCCTTTTAAGGCAAGGGATTAAGGCAATTTTAAGCAATGTGTGCTTGATATTGCCTTAATTTGATCGTTTGGCAATCCATTTTCTTTAGCCAATGTGTCCCATTGACTCACCACGTTTGACATTTGTTCAATAATCTCTTTCGGCTTTTTAATTGACATGCTCGCAGCAAATTTCAATAAATCTTGCTGCGAATAATCGTCCCATTTGCCATTAATCGACATCTGATGATGTTGCGTCCACTCTCCTGTCGGATTGTAAGCCCAAGTCACATCGTAAGCCGGAGCCATGCTCCATTTGCCCATTTTATCCATTAAAAATGCAAAGTTTTTGGTGTGATCATCCTGATTTCGTGCTATTACATTAAACACCATACGACGATACATTTGTTCGGCATCAGAATATGGCAAGCGTAATCGTCGCATTACCTGAAACAACTGTTCATACGAAAATACATGTAAAAGCTGAAAGTCATAATGTGCCATTCCGCAAAGAGTCTGCACATGCACCTTTTCGTTTCCGTTTATCCTATCAAACCGTTTTGTCATAAAATGAGCACGCCCGTTTTCTTCGAATAAACGCGATTCCATCATCTCTATTCCGGCCATTCGAGCCATCAGATAATAAATGTATTCAATCCTCCCATAATGCATCGGATCGCCCAATGTTTCATTTGTAATTCCATCCAACTTTAGCAACCAATGCTCAAAACCTGCCGGAGCATCAATTTGGCCTGAGCGCACTTCTTTTGTAGTATCGTTGTATGCAATCACAGCTTTGGCTCTGGCACCTCCTGCCGAAGTCCCTACCCTGATAATGGAAAGTAAAGCTTTCTCTTCGTTTTTGTCTAAGGACACATTCAAAAGAGCCTTGTCTTCCATCATTTTACGTGCAATATCGACCAAACCCTTGATTTCAACGGCAGAACTCCGTTCGAGCAACGCATCATTTGATGGCTCAAACTCCAAAGCTCCCATCCCTCTTTTCCCTTGATAGCAAAGTCGCTCAATTAGATTCGCCTCTTGTCGCCCCTGTGAAGCCAGCCACCTATCGAGCAATGCTCTTCCATATGCATCGGGTAAAGAATCGGCAAGCAAACCCGGCAATCCATGAAATGAAGTTCGTGCAAGTGATGGAAAGGTAAATATTTGCGGATTTGAAATGGGCATGTAAATAGGAGACACATCCCATCCATTCTTTAAAAACGATGTATCAAACTCAAAAGATGCATATCCTAGAGCCTCATTCCAAAGTGCGGCTCCGACATACTCGTTCCATAAATATATGTTGGCTACAGTTACCATTCGCTTTTAGGTGTGTATTTAACTTTAGACTCAGAAGCTCTCAACCGTTGTTGACCTTGCAGTTTAGCATATAAGATGGGACTTGGTAGCTGCATTTCAAAAAATGAATCTAGTAAATCCAACCTTTCAAGAGCTCTCAAAAGCTGCACAATCACCAACACGCTGCAATTTTTCCCATTTTCCACGTCGCCAATTGTGGTACGATAAACCCCTGAAAGCACTTGTAAATGAGACTGCGTGATATTCTTATCCAATCGGATTTTGCGCAGTTTTTGTCCTATTTGCTGCATTATCGCAAGATCACTGAGCATGTATGTATTTGCATTATCCATTTTATGATGTCTATTTACCTCTTATTATACATATAAATCTTATTACGATGCAAATATACATCATTTAATCCTTATGTGCAACAGTTTCTCAAATATTTTCATATTATGATGCTTATACACATCTTTATATAGTTTTAATATTCTTATGATGCGTATTTACTTCTTTATAAATATTTTTATTCCCCTCTAAACCAAATTTATTCATTCCAAACCTGCAAATAAATACAAGAAATCCTTCATCTTAAAATCACGTCAATACCATCATCCATTTTTTAAAAAATGATTATCTTTGTGAAACTTAAAATAGTTTTCCTATGAAACACTTACGTTTTCTTTCCGTTACAATTTTTTGTTCAATGGCTACTCTCGCCTTCGCCTTGCCGTTCAATTACACCAGACAATGGGAAAAAATTGCTGCCCTTGAAGCAAAAAGTCTACCGCAATCAGCGTTGCAAAGTGTTGACAGTTTGATTAAAGCTGCAAAAACAGAGAAAAACAGTCCTCAATTGCTGAAAGGATGGCTATTTCGATTCAGATACCTGACTGCAAAAAGCGCCGACAATTTTGCACCCGAATTGCAGGCAATGGAAAACTACACGACTAAAACAACAAACAATTCCGAAAAGGCAATGCTCCACAGCCTGCTTGCTGAATTATACCTGCAATATTATCAACAAGACAGCTATACAATTAACCAGCGAACAAAGGTAACCGGATTTGTCCCTTCCGATATGAAAGAATGGACGGTTAATATTTTTGCAGACACAATTGTTGCTCACGCAATGGCATCGCTAAAAGATGCTGATTTACTACAAAAAACAAATGTATTGGTATATGAATCTATTATCGAAGCCGGAAAAGATAGTCGTATACTTCAGCCTACACTCTACGATTTTTTAGAAAAACGTGCCATTGAGATTCTTTCCACATTTTCTGAAAATGAACAAATAGATAACTCGCATTTTACCGATAATTCCCTCTTTGGAAATGTTGAAGAGTTTACACAGAAAAACATCAACTCAAACACTTTCAAAGGACGAATCGCAAATATCTATAAAAACTGGCTTTCATTCCGGTTAAAAGAAAAGAACATAGCGGCGCTGATTTACAACGATATGCAACGCTTAGAATTTATTAAAAACAATACTATCAGCAGTGCTAAAGAAGGCTTATATTTAGGCTGTTTAAAACAAATGCATCAAAAATATATGGCAAACGGAGCTGTGGTGGAAGTGCTTGCGGCAGAAGCAAATTATTATATACAACACGACAACTATGACAAACAAAAACCGGATGAAACGGCGCAATATCTCGATTTTAAAAAACGAGCTTATGATCTCTGTGCCGAAGGAATCCGTAGGTTTCCAAAGTATGCGCGTATCAACTCACTGAAAGAGCTTCAGCAACAAATTACCACTCGCAACATCAATATAGATAACCCTGATATTACAGCCAAAGAGAGTTTGGTACAAGTAAAACTCGGCACAAGCAATATCAAGCAGCTTGAACTAAAGGTATATCGGATTAATTCAAGCGCTTTGGAATATTATAAAAAACAAAACGACCGATACAGAAACCAAATCTCTAAAAATGCCTCTCTCATTGAAACCCGCATTATCCCGATAAAAGCATCACCATTATTTCGCGAAACAGACACTACAATTACCATAAAACCGAATAGTTATGGCATTTATGAATACTCTGTTCAAGAGACTGGCAATACAAAAAAAGATAATTTAGTCACTTCTCATTTTTCAATTTCTGATTTGGCTTATTTTACACGAACACGTAGAGATCTGCGCTCAGAAATTTGTGTAGTTAACCGGATTACCGGAAAACCATTAAAAGGCATACCAATAAATCTCTTCACACCTTCAGCCTACAGTGATCAACGTAAATACGTTAAAGTAGAAGGGACAATCACTGATCAAAATGGATTCAGCAATTTTTCAACCAAAGATGTATATGGAACTTTTGTGCAAATAGAGAACAATGAAGATATTTATTTCCCTTTTAACAGCATATCAACCTACTTTAATCCAAATTACCAAGCAGAAAAAACAGAACCAACCGTATCTCTCTTTACTGATCGCTCAATTTACCGTCCCGGCCAAACACTGTATTACAAAGGAATTGCATGGATTGCAAACAAAAAACAGTCACAGACGATTGAAAACAAAGAATATAGCATCACCCTTATTGATGCAAACTATCAGGAAATTGCAAAACAAACCGTAAAAACCAACGAATTTGGATCCTTTGCCGGCAATTTTGTGTTGACAAAAAAAGGGTTAAATGGCAATTACTCATTGAAAATCGACAATCAAACCTCTCTATCATTCTCTGTCGAAGAATACAAACGCCCTTCCTTTGAAATAAAATTTGACCCTATCAAAGGAACACCTGCTTTTGGTGACAAAGTAACCGTTACCGGCAATGTGCGCAGCTACGCCGATTATCCTATTGCAAAAGCCGCAGTAAAATATCGCATTGTAAAAAGACCACATTGGCTGATGCGCTGGTTTGGAGGTCAGGAACAAGAGATTAGCAACGGGCAGACAATCTCTGATGAAAAGGGCAAATTCAATGTCGAATTTGTGCCACAAAAAACAGAAGAGGTATCGTCAGAATTCCAGCAAATTTACACCTATTCGGTCTTGGCAGAAGTGACCGACAGCAATGGTGAAACGCAAAAAAATGAGATTTCACTTTCAATTGGCGATGTGTCAATGTATATCAATGCCGATTGCAAAGAAGAAATGGACAAGGCACAACCTTTTAATGTAGCTGTAACTGCCAACAACTTGAATGGTGAAATAATAAAAGCAAAAATTGAGTATCGAATCTTCAAATTAAAAGAAAGTGGAGAATACGCCGAAGCAATTACTTCGAGTAAACCACTTGAAATTGAGAAGGAAGTGACTCATGGCAGCATCGAAAACGAAGACAAATTAACCGTCAAAGAGATAGCAAAATGGTTATCCGGCGAATATTTAATTCGCTTCAGTGCAACAGATGATAAAAATCGCCCGGTTGAAACTGAAAAAAAGTTTACCCTTTATTCCACAACAGACTCAAAACCGCCTGTTAAACGCTATCGCTGGATTAAGGAGGTAAAAACAAGCTGTAAGGTCGGTGAAAACGCCGAAATTCTATTTGGAACATCGGCCAAAGATGCATACGTACTATATGAATTATTGGATGGGATGAAAGTACTAGAAAGCAAATGGATACCATTTAACAACGAAAACCGACATTTCTCTATTCCATTTAAAGAAGAATACGAAGGAGGAATCACTCTTCAGCTTACCTTGGTAAAAGATGAACGCTATTTTTCTGAATCAATCGCAATCAGGCGCAAACAGAAAGACACTTCCTTAACACCAAAATTCTCCGTTTTTCGGGATAAGTTATTACCCGGGCAAAAAGAAGAATGGAAAATTACCATTCCGGAACTACAAAACGAAAAAAAACGAGCCGAATGTATGGTCGGTATGTATGATGCCTCATTAGATATTTATCGAACCAATAAATGGTCATTTTTCGGGAAATATTACTACAAAATTCTTCAAGCTCCTATTTGGAATAAACAATTAGGAAATCCAATCAATAATCAGGCATCCTATAATAGATTTAATGTGGAGCCTCAATCTGAATTTCTATTGGATAAAATTGACATTGAGAATATGACACCTGTGAGAACAAAAAAGAGCAACAGAAGGGAAATAGCAACAAATGAAGTTTTTACAATTGTAGAAGAGATGCCAACATTCAGAGATGCCAGTTCTGCAAAATCTATACAATTTGAAAATGAGGGTGCAAAAACAGTTCAAGCAAAAGCACCAATACAGATTCGCACGAATTTCAATGAAACGGCTTTTTTCTATCCACAACTGCGTACTGATGAAAAAGGTGAAGTATCTGTCTCTTTCACTGCTCCCGAATCATTGACGCGCTGGAATGTGATGGGTTTGGCACACACCAAAGACCTCTACTTTGGTCAATGGGAGGCACAGACGGTTACCCAGAAACCTTTTATGGTACAACCAAACTTACCACGATTTATACGCGAAAGCGACAAATTGGTGATTGCGGCAAAATTGATGAATTTATCGGAGAAAATACAGAGCGGAACCGCAAAATTGGAACTAATTGATCCCAATACAAATACATCATTGTCCATACCTCAGCCAACACTGTCATTTTCTGTTGAAAAAGATGGAAACGCAATAGTAAGTTGGGATGTGGAAGGTTTTCAGGGATTAGATATGCTTATTTGCAAAATAACTGCATTCACCGAAGAATTCAGCGATGGAGAACAACACTATCTTCCGGTGTTACCCGATAAAATCAGAATCACCGAAACTCTACCTATACGTGTACACGGCAATCAAACCAAGCAATATAATTTCGACAATTTACTTCAAAATGGAGATAAAGTGGACAATAAAAGTCTGACTGTTGAAATGACTCCAAATCCGGCTTGGTATGCGGTTCAGGCACTTCCATCGCTCATTATGCCCACTTCTGAAAATGCTATTTCATGGTTCTGTGCCTATTACTCCAACACACTTGCAGCCGCCATTTCCCGTTCCAACCCTAAAATTGCGACCATTTTTGCTCAATGGCAACAATCAAGTGATGCATTGAAATCGCCATTGAACAAAAACGAAGAATTGAAAAATATTTTACTTACTGAAACTCCCTGGGTAATGGAAGCTAAAAACGAGAGCGACCAAAAGCAACGTATCGGTCAGCTCTTTGATACCAATGTGCAAAGCGAAAACCGCCGTCAGGCAATTGAGAAACTAACCGCTCTTCAATTGCCAAACGGAGGTTTTGCTTGGTTTGCCGGAATGACCGAAAGTCGCTTTATTACTCAGTTTATTCTCGAAGGTATGGCGCGTTTGGAAAAATCAGGAGGAGAAAAATGTAATACTCAAGAAAAACTCATGCAGCAAAAAGCCTTAAAATATGCTGACGAGTGTATGTCCGAAGACTTTGTGTGGCTAAAGCGTTACAACAAAGAGTGGGCAAAAATTACCACATTATCTTCCGATCAACTCTACTACTTCTACATTCGGAGTTTTTATAAAGAAATTCCTACAATCAAAAGTACGGTGGATGCCGTAAATTTCTATCATAAATTATTGCCAGCCAACTGGAAATCTCTTTCTCTATTCGGCCAAGCATTAACAGCTATTACCGCTCAACGCGATGGAAACAAAAAACTGGCTACCGATATTGTAAAATCCTTGCTCGAACATGCCACTTCGTCCGATGAAAAGGGATTGTTTTGGGATACAAACCGGAGTGGAATGTGGTGGCACGAATCTAATATTTTGACACACACCGCTATACTCGAAGCCATTGATGAAATAACAGGCAATTCCCAACAAACAGATGACATGAAGCTTTGGCTCCTATCTCAAAAGCAGACCGAACGTTGGCACTCGCCCATTGCTTCGGTTGAGGCAATTCAGGCTTTGCTCGAAAAAGGAAGTGATTGGCTCTCGGGAGAAAACAATCTGAGTATTAAACTCGGGAATGAAACGGTGAAAACAGAGAATAAAGAGGCAGGAACAGACTATTCTAAAACTGTGTACCACAACACCGAAGTTCATTCCGAAATGGGAAAAGTAACCGTAACCAATCTTGAACCACATCCCGCTTGGGGTGCGCTTTACTGGCAATACGAAACTACGCTCGACAACACGACGGCTCAAAACGGTTTATTGAATGTAAACAAAAAGTTATTCATTGAACGCAACTCTCCTAATGGCTTAGTCCTTCAACCTATCACCGGAAACAGTCCTTTAAATGTAGGTGACAAGGTGACCATCCGACTGACAATTAAAACTGACCGCGATATGGAGTTTGTAGCACTTACCGACCAGCGGGCAGCTTGTCTCGAACCAACAGAACAACTCTCGGGTTGCCACTGGAAAGAAAGGCTTTGTTATTATCAATCAACCAAAGATGCCTCCACCCAATTCTTCTTTTCATTTTTACCCAAAGGCACTTATGTGTTTGAATACACGTCGTGGGTAACGAGAAAAGGAACGTACAGCAATGGAATTGCTACCATTCAATGCCAGTACGCACCTGAATTTTCGGCACATTCGGCCGGTGAAAAAATCATTATAAAGTAAAACCACACATAAATTATTATGAACGAACCAAAGAAAGAATATCACGAACCGATGCACACCGCTGAACATATTCTTAACCAGACTATGGTGCGAATGTTCGGGTGTCCTCGCTCTCGCAATGCGCATATTGAACGAAAAAAATCGAAATGCGATTATCTGCTATCGGCGGCTCCCACTCCAGAACAAATAGCAGAAATCGTGAATAAAGTAAACGAAGTGATATCCTCACATTTACCCGTAACTATTGATTTTGTAAAAAAAGAGGAGGCTGCTTCATTTCTCGATTTAGACAAGCTGCCTGATGATGCAGGCGAAACCATTCGTGTAATCAGAGTCGGCGACTATGATACATGTGCCTGTATTGGAATGCACGTGCAAAACACTGCTGAAATCGGCAAGTTTATAATCATTAGTCACGATTTTAACGAGGGTATATGGCGGGTGCGATTCAAACTTGAAGCCAGATAGGTCGTTTACCTAATAATCAATATTTTGGACAAATCATTTTTGTTGCTCAAACTCCTTGTTTGTTGATAAAAAAAACGCTATCTTTGCACCCGCATTTTTAATCATTTAAAATAACACAAGTATGAACCATTATGAAACCGTTTTCATTTTAACTCCCGTTTTGTCTGACGTTCAGATGAAGGAAGCGGTTGAAAAATTCAAGAATCTCTTGATCCAAGAAGGAGCAGAGATTGAGAATGAAGAGGCTTGGGGCTTACGTAAGTTGGCCTACCCTATTCAGAAAAAGTCCACAGGCTTTTATGCCTTGCTGCAATTCAAAGGAGAACCTACTTTGGTTGACAAACTGGAACTACAATATCGCCGTGACGAACGCGTGATACGTTTCTTAACATTCCATCAGGACAAATTCGCCGTTGAATACGCCGAAAAAAGAAAAAGTTTGAAATCGACTAAAAAGGAAGGAAAGGAAAAATAATTATGGCAGCAAACAATCCCGAAATCAGGTATTTGAACCCACCAACAGTCGATACCAAAAAGAAGAAATATTGCCGTTTCAAAAAGAATGGCATTAAATATATTGATTATAAAGATCCGGAATTCCTGAAAAAATTCCTCAACGAGCAAGGCAAAATCCTTCCTCGTCGTCTCACCGGTACTTCGTTGAAATTTCAACGCAAAGTAGCGCAAGCAGTTAAAAGAGCACGCCATTTGGCCTTGCTTCCCTACGTAACCGATATGATGAAATAAACAAGGAGGAATTTATATGGAAATCATTTTGTTAGAAGACATTATCAATTTGGGTTATAAAGACGACGTTCTAAAAGTGAAAGACGGATACGGTCGTAACTTCTTAATCCCACAACATAAGGCTATTGTAGCCACACCGTCAGCTCGAAAAATTCTGGCTGAAAACCTGAAACAACGCGCACACAAATTAGCACGTGTCAAAACTGATGCTGAAGAGTTGGCCGCTAAGTTACAAGGTGTAGCGCTTACTATTGGCGCAAAAACCAGTTCTACCGGAAAAATCTTTGGTTCGGTCAACAATATTCAGATTGCCGAAGCATTGGAAAAATTAGGCTACAACATTGACAGAAAAGTAATTGTCATCAAAGAAGCCGTAAAAGAGGTAGGTCAATTCAAAGCTGTGTTGAAATTGCACAAAGAAGTTAGTGTAGAAATTCCTTTTGAAGTCGTTTCGGAATAATTTCTAATGCACTCTATTACGAAACGCCGCTATCTTCGGATAACGGCGTTTTTGTTTTTGACTAATCAAAACATGAAGCACCAAAAACAAATAGCCTGGTTTCTATCCGTTGCCACTGCGTTAACGCTATGGCAAGTGTTAGCTTTATGGATTAACTATCCACAGTTGTTCCCTTCAGTTACGGGGCTTTTAAGCGCCGTGGTCGATTTATTGACCCATGGAAGCCTCTATCAGTCGTTAGCTGCCACCATGGCGCGTGGATGCGTTGGATTCCTCCTTGCAGCTGCCTCTGCGCTTCCTATTGGTTTTTTATGTGGTAAAAATCGTTTTTGGTACCACTATTTCAATCCTCTTCTATCTGCATTGCGTTCCACACCGGTTATTGCTTTTATATTACTCGTTATCCTATGGCTCCCCATCGAGATAGTTGTACCTGCCATTGCATTTATGACAATGTTTCCTATTATTTGCGAGAATATCACCAAAGGAGTTCAAAGCATTGATCCGGCGTACGAAAAACTGGCTCTGGTATTTGGTTGTGGCACTTTCACTAAAATTCGTCGGATCTATCTGCCTGCTCTGCGACCTTATATTGAAAGTGGCGCAGTGACAGCATTTGGTTTTGGCTGGAAAGCAGTAATAATGGGTGAAGTTCTTGCCCATCCTATTGCCGGAATTGGAGTTGAAATGAAGCTTGCTCAGACATTTATCAATGTACCGGTGCTTATTGCATGGACGGCAGTTGCTATCGTTGTTAGCTTTTTGCTTACCGAATTACTTAAATGGTGCTTGCACCTAAAAAGCGATTGGGGAAAAATCCGACACGGACAAGCGGCAGCTAATCAAATTTTTACTGTTAACACCGACATCGTGCTCACTGATATTTCAAAACACTTTGGGAATCATTCCGTTTTCGAGCATTTTTCCACTTCATTTCCGTCAGGTTCGTCCACATTACTTCGGGGAGTATCCGGCGAAGGGAAAACAACATTACTCAATTTAATTGCAGGAATTGAAACTCCCGAATATGGAACAATTGCCGGAGCACCTATACGCAAAGCCTATGTCTTTCAGGCTCCCACGTTACTCCCATGGCTCACTACACTTGAAAATATTCTGCTGATGGCCGAAAAAAAAGTTTCTATGAGTGAAGTTGAGTTGTTACTTGAAGCATTGGAGATAGGTATGCTTCACAACCGATATCCCGATCAACTGAGTGGTGGCCAACAACAAAGAGTGTCAATTGCCAGAGCTTTGATTACAAAACCTCAGTTATTGCTTCTCGACGAACCATTTAACGGATTAGATAAGGAGCTTGCGGTAAAAGTCTCCGAATTAATAACACTTTGGGGTAAAAAATATTCTACAACAATTGTGTGCGCCATGCACGAACAAACATCACTCTTTGCGAATGACGCTGAATTGGTTTTGTAGTTGAAAAAGGTAGGGAATCCAAACTACACTAACAAAGGAAGAAAATTAATTTTTTGATTTTTGACCTAAATATCCGCCATGATGACGTTTGTTATAATCGCCGCGGGTGAAGTCAATCTTTTTCATTGTACCCACCACCAATACATCTCCAATAACGGTCATTACAGTGGTAGAAGTAGTGGGCGAAAGTCCAAGAACACAGACCTCTTCCGGATTTCCGGTAAGCAACAATACGTCAGCAATTTCGGCCAAAGGAGAATCCGCATTACCCGTGAGGACAATAAAAGGTGTTTGAGGATATAAATTGCGCGATAATACAACCAACTCTACAATTTCACGGGTTTTGCCTGAGTTGGAAATCAGCAGCATCACATCATTTTCCTGCAACACACCCAAATCGCCATGTTGTGCCTCGCTGGGGTGCAAAAAAACTGCCGGTGTTCCTGTTGAGCTAAAAGTGGTGGCTATGTTTAAGGCTATTTGCCCCGCTTTTCCCATACCACATGTCACTAATTTGCCTTTTTTATGATGCACTTGCTCGCAGATTAAGTCAATCGCGGCATTATAATTTTCGTTAACCGGTATATTAAGCACAGCATCAGCCTCTTGATGCAATACCTGTTGTATTTCGCTAATAGTCATTCAAATAAAAATTACACTCACATGATTTTCTAAGAAAACGGCTTGTCTTCATTATTTCTTTTGATAGATGCGAATCCAATCTACCTCAAACACACCGGTATCGTCCTGATGTTTATCTACTACTGATGCAAATAGCGGGAAAAGCGACACCTGTGGCAATCCTTTTCGGGTGCGAAAAACCTCCACATTATTTACACTCCAAATCAACTCATTAGATGTCCACTCCAGTTTATATACAAAAAAATCGTTGGGAGAAATCCCTTTGATACTTTCGGTCTGCACACCATCTTTCCAGGCATGACCAATACTTATACGTCTCCCGTCAAAATGGAAAATATTGATTTGCGGAAGTTTATTTTCACTTACCAAACTGCATACGTGAGTGATATATCCGCCACTAATACGAAGTTTTACCTCTACAATTCCTTCCGAAAACTGAAACGACTCTCCGGCATTAATCACATCAGAAGTGTAATTAAACTCATGATTGACAAAACCGTGTTTCTCGTCCCAAGCCCTGACAGTGGTAGTTTCGGCCAACGTCTCAATTACCATAAGACCATCGGCTTCTGTAACATTTTTACCTCCATTGTTTGCTTGCCGGTGTTGGGTAAGTGAATAATCGCGGATTAATTGGGGATCGCTAAAATAATATCCGTTATTCCATGTCTTTCTATCTAAAGCAACGCCATTGAATTCATCCACAAAAACAAGATTCCATTCTTTGAAAAAGCTAAAACATGAAGGATCACTGCGTTGATAAAAAATAATATCGGCATGTTGAGATAGCTGCTTGAATTTTTCCTCCCTGTGATACGCATCAGTCTTCATCCAACGATTCGGATCTGACCAAAACTCCTTGAACTGCAAGAATTCTTTGCTCGAAACCACTTTTTTCAGGCGTTCATATTCTTTCAGGATATATGAACCGTGAAAACGGGTATAAATTTTATAGTCCTTTGATTTTTCGTAAGCACGAAAATTTCGAAGTGTATCCGATTTTTTCAGCTCAATTTTATTTCCAATAAACTCATATTCAGGAGTATTCTTAAATTCCAAGAAAGAAGCAAGTTCATTTGATGCCGCTATGGTATAATAATGGTGCAGCTTACCCATTTTATTGAGCCGATTGAATTTTCTCCAATCGCGGTGTTCTTCCGTATCTTTGAACTTACGATTGATTAGCACCTTTTTGTTCTCTTTGAACGTCGCCGATTTAACCTCTTTGCGCAAAGCTTTGTATTCGCGCAACAATTCAGATTGTTCTATTGCCGAATAACGTTCATAAGAGCCTTTCAACTCATTTTTTTCCTTTTCAAATGACTCGGTGCTCTTAAATTTACCAAAAATAATCTTTCCAATCAGGTTCATACTTGTTGCTTTTATCAAACAATGTTAGCTGAAATTATAGATTCTCACAATTTTCTATGTTCATTCAAAAATAGTAGGAGAAACTGCTGCATTTTAATGTTTCTCAAGTACATACTGCATGTTTTGCATCAGTTTCTTATAGCCCAAACGTGTAAGTGCACTTTTTGAAAATTTCTTTTTAAACTGACTGTTAGTCAACTGTTTCCAATCATCGTCACTCATCTTCATCAACTCTTCATCAACTTTCCATAAAGAAGAAGTATGGGTGGAAGCTTTTTTATTCCATGGACACACATCCTGACAGCGATCACAACCCACTATTGAACCATTGAGCGATGCACGAAAATCCTGAGGAATCTCGTCCTTCAGTTCTACCGTATGATAAGAAATACACTGTGATGCATCAAGCATTCCATCAGCCTTGATAGCTTTTGTGGGACAACTTAGCTCGCATTTTCCGCAAAAGCCGCAATCACCTTCCAACGGACTGTCATACGTTAATTCCAAATCGACAATAAGCTCTCCGATGAAGCAAAACGAGCCAAATTGCGGATGAATCAAACATCGGTTAAGTCCCAGCCATCCAAGCCCTGCCTTCTGAGCCCAACGACGCTCGAAAACCGGAGCCGAATCACAAAAAACTCTTCCCTGCACAGGAGCTATCTCATCTTCTATAAAACGTAACAACTGCTGCAAAAATTGTTTAACCAGGAAATGATAATCATTTCCCTGCGCATATTTTGCAATCTTAATCAATCCCCCGTTAATCTCTGTTTCGACACTGTAATTGAGCAATACTACAATTACCGAACGGGCATTTTCTGCTAATAGTGAAGGGTTGACACGCTTTTCAAAGTTATTTTCCAGATACGCCATTCGTCCATGGCGCTCTTCTTTGAGCCACTTTTGCAAATATCGTCCATCCTCAGTTAGTGGTTCCACCCAGGCAATGCCACAAGCAGAAAAACCAAGTTCAAGCGCCTTTAATTTAATTAACGATGATGCTGCCTGACTATCGAAACATGCATCCGAGGATATCATAATGCCCCACCAACAGCTTTTTGCACGTCAGCAGCAGTAGGATTACGTTTTATCACTTCGCCCGATTTACCTATAAGGAAACGGGTTGGAAGCTCGATTACGTTGTATGAGGTCACTGCAGCTGGAGTACCTCCATTGCTGTGCACACAAATCCATGGTAAATTCTCAGCCGATTCGCGCCAAAAATCAATATCTTCGTCGAGTGAAATCTGATAGATTTCAAAACCTTTTGTATGATATTTATTATACATATCGCGAAGAGCGAAAATATATTCTGAAACGTGTTCACCCTGATATTGAGAGAAATCGAGTAAAATTACTTTTCCCTGCAATTGCGAAAGTTTTATTGTTTTCCCGTGGTTGTCAGGCAGTTCAACATCGATAATGCCGGTTTTTGCTCCCTGCAACATTTTGCCCAAAGCTTCCTGATTGCGAGCCTGCCGATCGGCAACAATTGCCTGCATCACAAAATTATAGAGGCTAACAGAACGTTCGCTTTTGGGGTAAAAAGCATTGTAGGCTGTAGCAACTGCTGCACAATATCGTCTATCACTTTTGTCGAATGGAGTAAAAAAATTATACCCGTTCACTTGTTGAAATATGGCGTAATATGAAGCTGAAGAGAGCGGATTTTGCAGTACAATATTTCGCCCTAATTGTTTGTGTTGAGCAATTGCACTATCTAATGTCGCAGTAACTTGATTCTGATTTTCGGGAGTGCGCGTTTTAAGCAAAGACGCAATTTTATTTTGTAAAGCCCTGAGAGATAATCTTAATTGCTTAATGTTAGAGGATGCCGGAGAGCCATCAACCGTATAGTCGATGGTCATTTCTTTGGCGGAAGCCTTAATAGTAACATGTTCGCAGGAGTCTATTGCAAACAAAATATCGGAGTTTTTGATACGGAGTCGAAAAAATTCTGGGTATTGTGGGCGAGCGACTTTGAATGAGTAATCGCCTGATGATTTCAACACACAAGAGTCGATAACTGTGGTTTGCATCAATGCCTCTTTTTCGAGATATAATACCGAACCGGTAGCATTGGAAATAGAACCGGAAACAACAAAATGTTTTTTATCTGAACAGGCTGTCAGACTAAGAATCAGGCTGAGAGCCAAGAAGAGGAAAGAGTTGGTTTTTCTCATAGTGCACAAAGGTTGATAATTAGATACAGGCTGTAAAGATAAAAAAAAAAGTCCGTTATAAAAACGGACTTTAATTTTTTCGCTTGTGCAAAATTATTTTGCAGGTGTAGCAACTTTAGCTGTGTCAGCCTTAACTGCAGTTGTATCAGCAGCAGGAGCAGGAGCAACTTTTGTGGTGTCAACACCAGCAGGAGCAGCATCTTTTTTAGCAGTACAAGATACACATGCAACAGCAGCAACAACAGCGAATAACAATACTAACTTTTTCATTTTCTTTTACCTTTTAGAATTAAACATATATGATTTACTGGTCTTAAAACCGATGCAAAGGTACAACTGATTTTAATATGTTGTGCGAAAAAAGTACTCTATTAACATTATTTTAAATATAGACGCACGTATATTTATGCTAACATGTTCATTTAATGGCATTTGAATACAAATATCTTTTAATACTTTTCTTCGGTGTCTTCACAAATTCATTAGGATAAAGCACTATTTTTGAGATAGTAGCGTACGAAGCCACCTCTTTATTCAACAATTTTCGGTTTTCTTCCATTACAGTCTCCAAATCTTCGTGCCGAATATGCGATCCATCTACACCTTCGTAGTCGGGATATACAAGCGCAATTAGCTTGCCTTCACTTTCCACAACCAGACTTTCCATCACAAAAGGAAGGTTATTGAGCTTAGCTTCAATTTCCTCAGGATAAATGTTTTGTCCGCTCGGCCCCAATATCATACTCTTGCTGCGACCACGAATAGAAATTACGCCATCGCTGCTTACAGTTCCCAAATCGCCGGTATGAAACCAGCCTTCGGAATCGAAAGCTAATTTGGTGGCTTGCTCATTTTTGTAATATCCTATCATCACGTTTTCGCCACGCACACAAATTTCGCCCACGTGAGTAGTCGGATCTTCATTGTCAATTCTAACTTCCATACATTCAAGCACTTTTCCGCATGAGTTTGCCTGATAATCTTTGTAATGAGAGTAGCTAATAAGCGGAGCACATTCAGTCATTCCGTATCCAACTGTAATCGGAAATTTGATTTTAAGCAAGAAATCTTCTACTTCAGGGTTCAAAGGAGCACCTCCCACCACAATTTGCTCGAATTCTCCCCCAAAGGCAGCAATCAGTTTTTTCTGAATTGTGCCTAAAATACGGTTATCAATCAATGGAATATTGAGTGCCCAACGAATTGCACGTTGATTGATTAGCGGCTGAACCTGTTTCTTATAGATTTTTTCCAGTATCAGTGGAACTGACAGAATAATAGTAGGTTTCACCTCCGACATTGCCTGCAGCAGAATTTTTGGCGAAGGAATTTTGCCTAAAAGAGTAACATGTCCTCCGGCAGCCAATGGCGACAAGAACTCAAAAGCACATCCGTAGGCATGTGCTAAGGGAAGAAAAGAGACAACACGCGTTTTGTTGTGCATGATGCCCGAATTGAGTGCAAAAAGAATATTCCCGGCAAGATTATTGGCGGAAAGCATCACACCTTTAGTAAAACCGGTAGTTCCCGAAGTGTAATTCAGCAAAATCAATTCCGAATTATCCACATCGGCATAATTTACATTCTCGATGGAGAATCCTCTTGGATATCGGTTCTTAAATTCCTGATCGAGCGATCTTAATAATTTCTGAACCGTTTCTCCATCATGCTGACAAATGCAGCGAAAATCATTGAGAGAGAAAATAGCACGTAATTCGGGCATTTTATCTTCTTCAAGATTTTCCCAAATATGATCGCTCACCAACAATATGACCGCTTCGGAATGGTTTACGATATGATGCACATCGTTAGGATTAAAATCCTGAAGAATAGGCACACTGACCGCTCCATAAGTGATCGTAGCCATGTATGCCATCACCCATTTTGTCGAATTCCGGCCAATGATAGCCACCTTATCTCCTTTGCGAATATGCATTTTTTCAAACACAAGATGAATTCTGGCAATTTCTTCCGCCACATCAGAATAGTACAATGTGTTAGTATCTCCATAATCAGTGAGCGCTTTATGCGTCCAATTAGCTCTAAAACTGCTTTCGTACAGTTTTATGAAATTTTCTTGTATCATATTAGTTAGATTTGGGGCGACAAAATTACACAAATTCTTTCAAAATGTGCAGTATTAAATTATTTTAATGTTGTGGCATCTTTTTTACACAAATAATCAAATGACTATTTGTCAAATTGTTATCCATTGCTTTGCGTTAAATCTGCTTTTGAACAGATTCAATAAATCAACTTTTGCACTAAAACTCATTGTTTTTCTTTATTTTTACCGTTGGAAAAAGAAGGAATATAGACGTTCATCAGTAAAATGTTTGGTGTAATAAATGCAGAACACTGACTCCTGCAGATAAGTTACAACATATTATTATTGTGAAACTTGCTAAGACTCGCATACTTGAATCCGACAGCGTTTATTGTCGATTCATTTTAAAGAAAGAAATAAAATGAAATACATATATGACAACCCATTGGAATTATCTGACGCTTACTGCCGAACAACAAAGCATAAGCGATCTACTGGCAGAGGATCTGGGAATAAGCCCGATTCTTACTCAATTGCTGGCGCAGCGCGGCATTACCAATTTTGAACAAGCCAAGCGTTTTTTCAGACCCGATTTATCGCACCTCCATGACCCTTTCTTGATGAAAGATATGGACAAAGCCGTGGAACGACTTAATTTGGCTTTGGGGCGAAAAGAAAAAATACTGGTTTATGGCGATTATGATGTAGATGGGACTACCGCTGTCTCATTGGTTTACAAATTTTTACTGAATTTCACCTCCAACATCGATTATTATCTTCCGGATCGTTATTCGGAAGGTTATGGCATTTCGTACACCGGCATTGATTATGCGGCAGCTAATGATTTCACATTGGTCATTGCGTTGGATTGTGGAATAAAAGCTGTCGAAAAGATCAATTATGCCAATGAGCATGGTGTCGACTTTATAATATGCGACCACCACATGCCCGATGTAAAACTACCTGCGGCAGCTGCGGTGCTTGATGCCAAACGCACGGATTCCACTTACCCCTACGAACATCTTTCGGGCTGCGGAGTTGGATTTAAGCTTATGCAGGCTTTTGCCATGAACAATGACATTGACCTGTCGTTGCTTTATCAACTGCTCGACCTGGTTGTTGTCAGCATTGCATCCGACATTGTTCCTATCACCGGAGAAAACCGTGTATTAGCCTATTTTGGACTCAAGAAACTCAACTCTTCCCCTTCGTTGGGTTTAAAAAGCATTATTGATACTTGTGGCCTGAACGACAAAGACATTACTATCAGTGATATTGTGTTCAAAATCGGACCTCGCATTAATGCGTCGGGACGCATACAGAAAGCGCGGGAAGCTGTCGATTTGCTTGTTGCCCGCGATGAACAGTTTGCCCGCGAAAAAAGCGACTGTATCAATCAATACAACCAAACACGGAAAGATCTTGACAAAACAATTACCGATGAAGCTGCTTTTTTCTTAGATAATATGACAGAATTGAGCGAAAAAAAATCGATTGTGGTATATAACAGCGAATGGCACAAAGGGGTTATAGGTATTGTAGCATCAAGATTAACAGAACAATACTATCGCCCCTCGATAGTCCTCACCAAGTCAAATGGTTTGGCAACAGGATCTGCGCGCTCTGTGCAAGGATTCGACATCTACAAAGCGATTGAAACATGCAGAGATTTGCTCGAAAATTTTGGTGGACATATGTATGCCGCCGGACTGTCGATGAAAGAAGAGAATGTAGAACCTTTCAGACAGCGTTTTGAAGAGTATGTGGCAAAAAACATACTACCCGAACAACTTCACCCTCAACTCGATATTGACGCTATTATTGAGTTTAAGGATATTACTCCCAAATTTTTTCGTGTATTGAAGCAGTTTAGTCCTTTTGGCCCCGAAAATATGAAGCCTGTGTTCTGTACCAAACAGGTTCTCGATTACGGCACCAGTCGGTTGGTAGGTAAAGAACAGGAACATTTGAAGATGGAACTGGTAGATGCAAGCTCCGAAAGCGTAATGAACGGCATTGCTTTCCGGATGTGGGAGTTCAACGACCATCTCAAAGCATTGAATCCATTAGATATATGCTATACTTTGGAAGAAAACGTATTCAATGGCAACACCTCTCATCAGTTAATGATAAAAGACATCAAAACAGAGTAAATATGTCAATAAAATCCGATGCAGATACGCTTTCTTAAAATATTTGTCATACTGCTTTGCATAGCAAATATTTGTCATGTGTATGCAGTAAGCGCCTATCCCGATGTAGTAACAGTACGTCAACCGGATGGGAGCTCACTGGCTATCAGGCTATATGGAGATGAACGGGGGCACTTCACAACTACTACGGATAATAAATTGATTGTACAGAACGAAAAGGGAATTTATTACTATGCCACCCTCACACAAGAAGGAATTACAGCCGGAAATTACAAAGCACACAATGCAGATGAGCGTACAACTGATGAAACATTATTTCTAAAAACCATAGACCAAACCAAAATACGACAATCCTATAAAACTCAACGTGCAAATAGTATCCGCAATAACACCTCTATATTGCAAAAAGTTCCTTTGGGGAAACGATTGATGGAGATGCAAAAACAGATTTCTACCACAAATAAGGTGCAGAGTTTTCAAACAAGAAGTACCTCCACATTGAAAGAATTGGTTATTCTGGTAAATTTTTCTGATACAGTATTTACCACCTCTACTCCGCAAACTGCATTCACAAACCTTTTTAATTTATCAGGATACAATGGTAATGGTGGAACTGGCAGTGTCAGAGATTATTACATTGACAATTCAATGGGGTATCTCACTTTCGATTTCACGGTTGTAGGTACCGTAACACTATCACACCCAATGGCGTATTACGGAGCTAACACTTCAAGTGGCGACGATATTCGACCTGCAAATATGGTAGCTGAAGCCTGCCAGCTAGCTTCTTCATCAATTAACTTTTCACTCTTCGATAACGATGGTGATGGATACGTGGACAACGTGTTTATAGTGTATGCCGGCCATAACGAGGCAGAAAGTGGTGCTGTAAATTCGGTTTGGCCTCATAGCTGGGCGCTGAGTGATGCAGGGCTGGGCACTCCAACATACAATGGGGTAAAAGTGAATGGCTATGCCTGTACATCGGAAATGAAAGGAGTCCTCACCAGCAAGCAAATAGCTCCAATCGGCACTTTTTGCCATGAATTCGGGCATACTCTCGGCTTGCTCGATCTTTATGACACCGACTATACCGGAACAGGTATTGAGGCCGGAGGACTTGCCAATTGGGACTTAATGTCAACCGGTAACTACAACAACAGCGGACGGACACCACCCTATTTGTGTGCCCTTGACCGGTGGCTTTTGGGATGGTGCGACACGCAAACTCCTACATCTTCTCAAAGTAACACTTTAGGGCCAATAGGCGATGTGAACAAAATCTTTCGCATCAATTTACCCACAGCAAATGAATTTTATTTACTGGAAAACAGACAATTGAAATCGTGGGATAGCTACCTGAGCGGACATGGAATGCTTATTACCCATGTTGATATGGCCACTCTTGATCCCTGGAATAACAACTTGCTGAATGTCAATCCATCTCATCAATATGTTGATCTTATAGAGGCTGATGGAAACGAAACTTACACAACAAGTGGCATTGCCGGTGATTCATATCCCGGAACCACAAAAAAAACAGAGTTTTCGGATGCATCTTACCCATCAATGGGATCGTGGTATAGCGCCACTGCACTCCGACAACCGATTACCGACATTGCCGAAAATAGTAACATCACATTTAACTTTTGTGGAGGTCCCAATGGAGGATTAACGGCTCCTGTAGCGACTAAAGCCACTCAAGTGAGCGACACAAGTTTTGTGGCCAATTGGGGAACTATAAGCGGTTCGAATATAAGCTATTACTTAGATGTATATCAGACTGATTACGTAGCCGAAACAGAAGACTTTGCCGGCTTCCTTTCTCAAACAGATGCAAACGGTTGGAGTGGCAATTACTCATTAAATACAACTACTTTTGGGAGTTCTCCATGCGCCATTAAGCTAAAGACAAGCAAAAATACAATCACCTCAAAAACGTATTCTGCACCACTAAAAGCATTTTCTTTTTGGGCAATGAGCGATGGCACAACTGGAGCCACCCTGAAAGTTGAAGCATACAATGGCCGCATTTGGCAAACAATTCAACAAGCCATAACATTGACTACCACTCCACAAACGATTTCTTATACAGGCACCACCACTCCAACACTTCCCAACGGCATAGTGCAGGTTCGATTCACCTTTAGTGGAAGCAGTGGGAATGTGTATATTGATGATGTCACCGCTACTTTATTGGGTAAATCTTACCTTGCAAATTACCAAAACCGCAATGTAGGCAGTGCAGGCTCTTGCATTGTAAATCCAGTAATTAAAAACGTCCCATATTTTTATGTGGTACGTGCTCAAAGTCCTGTATTTGTATCTCCTAATTCAAATGAAATTGAAGTAATTCCAATTCAGGGTAGAAATAACATTTTTGCAAATGCCTATGTCAATCAGGGTAATCTGATAGTAGAAGCTCATGAAGTGAACAGTAATTTTTTGAAAGTATATACTATTACCGGACAGAAAATCATCGAAAAATCGATTGAAAAAGGTGCAACCTCTATCACCTCCCTTCCCAAACATGCATTGTACATTGTAGTTGTAAACGGCAGAAGCTTTAAAGTTGTGCTCTAAATCAAGACAATTCCATTGTCAATAATTTGCGAAATCAGCTGAACTCTCTACTATTAGGCATTCCTGCCTGAGAAATATATAGAAAACCTCTCTGTTAAGAAGGATAAATTATGCAAAAAGAGTTGCACAAATAGCCATTTTCGCTTATCTTTGTTGACGTAAAGCTGCTTCGGATAAGCTGGAAAACTCAACAGAAAAATTGTACTGAGATAAGTTTAGGCATTCAATGGCGGGCTGCGCCTTCGGGTATTCCGATTCACGTCGGAACGGCAGATTACAAAGAGCACCGACACTCAAACCCTATTTAATAGGAGTTTTCTCACAACTTCCGAAGTGGCTTTATTTTGCACAAAACTGACTTTTGTCGTTAAAATTTTCTGATATAACAAAAAGTCAATACCTTTGCAAACTCAAAATGCGGATGTGGCGTAATGGTAGCCGCGCCAGACTTAGGATCTGGTGCCGAGAGGCGTGGGGGTTCGAGTCCCTTCATCCGTACAATTTCTCAATTAGAACATTCTCACAATTAATGCGGTTTTTAACCGCATTTTTTTTATTTATACGCATTGAAAAGTATCGGTTACTTAACCGTTAGTTTGAAGATTTTTCCTTCAATAAGCGAAAAATAAATGGCTCCGTCGGCTCCTACCGTAAACTGATTTACTTCGGAATTGCCACATTTATAGCTCCACAATACTTTCTGGCTTTTTGCATCAATAGCAACCACAAAGCCATTGCGCGAACCGAGATAAACCACTCCATTCTTTTCCAAAAGCGGGCATGGGGCATGTTCATAGCCCAATCCGGCATCGACGCTCCACAGAAGGTTGAAATCGGGACTCTCGGCAGAAACGGCCAATAATTTTCCATCCATCAATTTCGCATATATTATCTTGTTATCTTCTGAAATGCCTTGAGACTCGCGTACTGCGTATTGATTACTTCTCCATAATTGTTTCCCATTGGTAATATCTAATGCAGTCATATAACGATCAGGAGCCACAATAATTACCTTTTCACCGGCAATAACCGATACACAGTTTGCGGAAGAATAAAGATTTTGATTTTTGCCGTTATTCCACTTCCATACTAAATTTCCATTTTGACTATCCAAACAATATAGATATGTATCCCAGGCACCAAATACAACTTTTCCATTAGCAACCGCAGGACGTGCCTGACAATAATTATTCATACCGGTAAAGCACCATTCAATTTTTCCAGTGCTTACATCAACTTTATAGAATTTTTTATGTCCACCCTGATATAACATTCCTGCTTTTACTAGCCCGTCGGCCACAAAGGGAGCTCCATCCTTTACCTGCCAGACAGGTTTACCTTCTTTCACAGACAACGCATAAATATTTCCATCGGTAGCAGGAACAATCAACTTATTGTCTGCAACCACAGGTGTTGAATAAAGCGAAAAGCCCGTTGAAACCGTCCATAAAGACTTCATCTTTTTTATTTGTATTGCTTTTATATCGCCTAATGAATTACCAAAATAAACCGCCTCTCTGTCAACCGCTACACCTGTAAAAACAGAAGCATTATCCTGATAAATAAGAGAAAACTTGACTCCTTTCGGTAAATGCTGAATAACTTTTATTGCTGGAATATCCCCCATTTTACTACTTGCATCGTCGGCAAAGGCGAAAAGTCGCCGTTGAATACCACCTTCCAATTTTTCGTTGACAAAAACCGAATCGTGTGTAAGTTGTATGACCGAATAACCGGCTACAGTATCGCCACCAAGAAAAGTAGAGCGCACCATTATTCCTTTGAGATTGCCAAAAGCCATCTCTTTATACTGATGACCATGACCGCAAAACGAAACAACAGTATTGTGCTTTTTCAATACAGAAACAATTTCTCTCCAGTTTCCTAAATCACCTTCCGTAAAAGGATAATGCGCAAAAGAAAATACATTTTCACCGTGAACGGCCTCTTTCGAAAGCGTTTTATCTACCCATTGCAGATCTTCGTATTTCACGTACCCATCACCCATTTTCATATATGGACCTGTGTTGTATCCGATAAAGAGAGAATTGCCATGTTTGAAGAAAAAACGATCATTACCAAACAGTCGATAATACTCCTTTACCGCACTTTCCGACCACGTAGTTTCGTGATTTCCCGGAATGACATAATAGGGCATTTTGAAGCGGTCAAACAACCTTTTCACCGTAGCTAATTCAATATTACTCCCTTGATTAGTCAAGTCGCCGGTAATGATGACAAACGGCAATTTAGCCTGATTTATCTCATCAATTATTTTTGTCAGGGCACGTTCATTAGCATTACCCGGACTTAAGTGTAGATCAGTCAATAAAGCAAATTCGGTTTGAGCCCGAAGTTGCCAAATACAGCAAACCAAAAAGATAAATGGCAGTATTTTTTTCATCTTTCAATTCTCAGATCCTGAAATACAATCATCGGA
>Ga0302271_10000912_pt1 | contig 29182 bp, 11 predicted proteins | sample III_Bog_N1_1_FD_198767 | JGI IMG/M metagenome (GOLD analysis project Ga0302271, IMG submission 198767) | Peat permafrost microbial communities from Stordalen Mire near Abisko, Sweden - III_Bog_N1_1 | ecosystem: Environmental > Terrestrial > Soil > Wetlands > Peat | place: Sweden: Abisko... | reverse complement strand
CAACCCCAACCCCAACCCCATTTTAGTTTGCTAATTTTTATAATATTTTTTCTTCTTTATTTCACAATTTCATTACTTCTTAATTAGAAAACATTCATGGATTTATTAATTAATCAAAATCATTTACTTTATTCAATCTAAATTTTACTCTTCTCTTCACTGAGTTTAGAGTACAGAAGAATGAGAGGATTATGAAATTGTTAAAAAAATATTCTTTTTTTTTTGCAATTCCAATTTTCTCCTTAAAAATATGCAAATATTGCATTTCTATTCTATTATCCTTTTACATTTCATTGATTTAAATCTAAAAAACGAACATTAATATTGAAGAACTTTCAAATATTTAAATGAATGATATTAATCCTCTCCCATTTTTCATATTGAACCTAACAAATAAAGCTTCATTTTTGAAAATAATCTAACAACCATTTTAATTTTCATTTTTTTCCCCCTTGTTCTACTCAATCTGTGAAAAAAAGATTTGCACAAGCTCTTTTGAATTGATTTTTAGATAAAATTAGAAAGGGGGCAAACTTAAACAATGGGTAGAAACAGCTGAATAATCAAGTAAAAAGGTAAAAATAAAGCGGTGAATAATCAAGCAATAAAACCTAAAGAAAAACAAATCAATTGAAATTTACCTCAAAGACTCCCGCAAATGGATATCCAAGTAAGTATTTTGGGTTTTTTTAAAGCTGAAAATGAACACTCTAAGATAAATATGAAAGCAGAAACGTCTTTATCTTAAAAAATCGAATTTTAAACTTAAAATACTTGCAGTTTTATAATTGTTCTATTGTTGAATAATCAAACAGACCCAAAGATCTTTCCAAAAACAAGATGCAGTCTTCTTGAACAACAAGAAACTCTTAGCTAAGAAATCATCTACAGGTGTTAGATACTACAAGAACATCGGTTTGGGTTTCAAGACACCCAAGGAAGCTATTGATGGTACCTACATCGATAAGAAATGCCCCTTCACTTCCAACATCTCCATCAGAGGAAAAATCATCAAGTAGGGATAAAAATAAGAAGTTTTTTCATTCACGAAAGACAGCAAATTGTTATTAAAAAGTGCGTTTGAAATCGAAAACAATCCAAAACTGCTGAACAAACAAAAACAGAATTCAACACAATTCACAATAAACAAACTTTTGTTGACTAGTTGATTTTGAAAAATTCAGGGGTTTAGTCATTTCTACCAAGATGAACAAGACTGTTATCGTCAGAAAAGATTACTTGCACTACGTTAGAAAGTACAACAGATACGAGAAGAGACACAGAAACATTGCCGTCCACGTTTCTCCTTGCTTCACTGTCACTGAAGGTGATATTCTTGTTGCTGGTTAGTGCAGACCTATTTCTAAGACTGTCAGATTCAATGCCCTTCAAGTCATTCCTAACGAGATTGTCGGATCTGTCAGAAAGCAATTCATTCTTTTCTGAGCAATAAACACAAGATAATGAAGGGAATATTATGCATTGAAATAATAATGTAAAAATAAATGAATATCTCACATTAAAAATCTCGAAAATTGTGTATCTCTTCAAAGAAGTGCTGTGTCATGTTGTTTTATTTAAACCAATCCATAATTCTTCTTATTTTTCGACTCATTTTTAAGTACTTTTTAACAGTCAGAGGGTTAAATGTAGTTGCAATATAGCTTCAAGATGCTTATCAAGGTTAGTAATAAAAGTAGCAGGATATTTAGATTTACAGTTATGAGAATATCCAGCTTTTATGAGTTATGAAAATCCTTATGTCTTTAAATATTACTAATTTTTGAAGTCTCAAAATGTTCAAAATGTTGCTTTTAGTTGTTCAAACCTATTCAATATTGATGATAATTTGACATAAACCAAATATTATTACAATAATAATACTTTTAAGATATTTTTATCATTACAAAAAACTTAGATTATTAAGAAATATGTTAATTATCAAGCACAAAAAAAATCTTTCAGAAGCTAAAAGATTGTTCGGATTGTTCTTCTTTTCAATCAAAAATAACTTTATTCATACAAATATTAGAGAAAAAAACATGTCAACATTTTTTATTATTTCAGTTGAAATCTTCCAACGCATTGAAGGCCTCGATTTTGAAAGCTGTGAGATTCTGAAGACAAACGTTAAAGCACTCTTTTTCATATGGCGAAAAGAGCTTTTCCATGAATGATTTCACACAATGATTGAAACATTTGTCTATTTGAAAGAGTTCTATGCGCTATCTTGCTTCTGTATTAATCACCTCCTATTTTTCATTAAAGTCATGTTACTAATTTCAGTTTCTTTTAATTTGCTGACTCTTTATTGGTTCTATTGTGCTTCAATCTCCGATGCTGTTGGGATCTTATTTTCTGTTTAGTCTTAAGTTTTCTTTCTTGAGAACATGATTTATGTTTATCAAATGCAATTCGCGTTTGTGGATGAAGTACTAAATTAAAATAATCTTAAAATTCCAAAAACAAAAAATAGAAACAGATCAAATATTATTTATTGATTTTGCAATCCTTTTGATCCCACCTTGAGACTCTCTATCCAATGAAAAGTATTAAGAAGAAAAAGAGAGCTCAAATGAAAATCTAATTTTTGCATTTTTACTTTTTTTTCATTGATTTCAAGTGAAAAATGCATTCCAAAAACATAATTAAATCACACTATTCATTTATGTAGATTTAGAGCTTTTTGGATGAATAATTTTTTAGCTCCAGAATTTGAGAATGTCTATGCCCATTGATCATAGCATATCGGGAAAATCTTCCAGCCAAATTTGTTCTCTAACATATGGATTTTCATCTATGCTAATGCAGGAAGAACGTATTTATTATTGGAAGTTTCATCGAGATTTCCAATGGATTTTTAAATAAACAAGAATCCTATTTTTTGTTGGTCTTCTCCTTCAATGATTTCAGTTGGTTTCACAGCAATGTCAATGGAAAGACTACCAAGATCAGGCTCTGAATAAGAAATGTCATACGTACGAGTTTATGGTAGAATTGAATTTAAAACAGCAGTGAAATCTAAAAGGAAATTAGAATAACTTTCAGTTTATTTATTGAGCATATTTTCTTCTTTTTGACTGACTTTAAACAATCCATTAAGTCGCTATTCTTCAAAGAAATTGACTTTGTCCATTTTTCTCTAGGCAAGTAAATGATAGACGTAGAATCTACTTAGATGAGAAGATTTATATTGCATGGAGTTTTGATTGTAGCATTGATTTTTGAGATAATCATAGATTTACGAGGACATCAAAGACTCATTTAAAACATCCTGATTTTACTAAGGTTTGAGTCCACTGAAATCATATTCTCCACCAATAACTGCATTTTCAGAAGCTCTAGAACTTTTAGGGAAGATTTTATACTACGGAATTTGAGGTTCATAAGTGAGTGCAAAACTATCTTAGTAAGGAATGGTGTATTCTTTTCCGTCAATAGTGAATCGATTAACGGTCTTGAAGAATGTTGGTTCATGAAGAGGAATATCATCAGGAAGATTTATGACTTTATTTCCATTGCTGATTTAGTGAATTGTTATGATTTGCAGCATGTTTAGATGGGATTCGTCAGGTAAGTTATCATAATACTTGCGGTAATAAGAAGTGAGTGTATCAATATGTTTATCTTCAGAGATTATTCTGCCAATGCTAAAATACTCCAGTAAAGATTCAAGAAGTGCAGAAGATGGCTGATCATGAAGAGATTATAATAACATAGCAGTTACTTCTGGTTTGAATACTTTTTCTTTTGTGAATGTCTAGAAATAAAAAGAGAAAAAGAAAATAAAGTTGAGGAAATTAAAAATGAAAAGTTATACAATAATTACCTTGATGTACATTCGAATGGTAGATATATCTTGATAACCTGAACTAATTTGAATTGCTAACTTGTTTTAAACTTTAATAGCTAGATCTTTGTTCGAAATAAAGCCTAATTCAAGGATAAAAAGGTTAAAAAACACAAGTTCTCAATGATTTTAAGTTTACGAGGAATTTTAGAGTAGAATGATAGAATTTAATCCTCAGGAAGGTCAAAAGCTCGTTCACTGACATTTTGAACAAACGGTTTAAAGTAGATTTGCTGTTGTTCTCCAAGGAGTTCGAAAATACTCTAAAAAATCAAACACATTGTTTTACGTTCAGAAGAGATATTTTAACAATATGTTTACCTCTAGAACTGAATGCGATAAATGCTTAAACACAAAGCAAGCAAGCACATTGAGAGGAACGAATCTTTTAGGTCTTGATCTTTCAAAATTTGGATTCTTTGAAATATGCCTGGAAAATCGAATAAACAAACAATTAAAGATAACGTATCACAATAGTTTATTTCTAGTTTAAATCTTTTATTTTACTTGCGATATTAAGTATCAAATGCGTTAATTAGAGCAAGGAGTCTGTCCGATGAGGGATAGATCTCAGTATTCAATACAAATTCCTGTGTTTCTTGATACAATATGAGTGTTGAGAAAAGATTCTCACTGCAAGATTCAAATATCTCGAATGCATCCATTTTGAGTTCATTTAAGCAGAGCAAGTTATCAACTAGTTGCTGGCCATTCCAATATTTAGCTTCTCTCACTAGTTTAGGTAAGAGGTAGTTTTGTAAATCAGGTTATTCTGATATTTTTATATCAAGATTTCTGAGTGAAATTGGTAGTAATATTAAGTTATGCAGTGAACTATTATTCACATTGGCGTTGAAATACTACACAATACCGTCTTCATGGACAATCTCATTCACAACACCGATTTAATTATCACAAATAGGTTAGATAACATTTTTTTAGAAGTATTCTCTGAGTTGAGCATTTTCCTTTTAAATTAGTTTAGGATTAATGCGCTTGAATACACTAGAAAGATGATATACCCAGATTAAATCATCATTTGAATTATTTCTCTCACCCACAGTTTTCATGATGGATTGTAAGAGTGCTGCAGCTGCTCGATGAAGGACAGTTTAATCGGAAAGGAATTCACTATTCGCGTCGAGGAATTGAGAGAATACAATGAGATTTTGAATCCCAAAATTATTATTTTCATGTCCAAGAACTCGAGAAAGTTGAATTGCCATATTCTTTGTTAATTCGTGTCTTAATTTCAAAGAAAAAATACATAAATTTTCGAAAAATACTAAATTTCTTAATTTTTTGTTTACCTTTCTGTAGATGACACGAAGATTTATGGAAGAAGCCCAGGAGAAGCACATATTTAGACAGTGAGAAGGAAAAAGCTGAGTAATTTACTTTCAATGAATTTCTTAATGAATGCAGTCAAAAGCTAGCGAGTTTCCTGCTAGAACTTATCATTCAATTCGATATCTTAGCTTAAGTTATTAGTAAAGAAATCATATTAGGGCTATAATTTCTCAAGAAGCTTATTAACGAAACTTGTAAAAAGTCGTCTGTTTTCACTGTTTAGCTTCAAATAGCTCTGGAATAAGGAAAATAAAACAAAAAATGAAATAAAGAAGAATAAATAAATTCTGTTTACAATATTCTTAGCGATCTTAGAAAAGAGAAAATCTGGTTTGTTGATGTAAGGGACAAATAAGGAGGAAATGTAAATCACGTCGGCAATGTAGTCTCTACATATTGCGTCAGTGCAACTTTTGTTGATCAAATTTAGTACTTGATTTGTTCTCTTCTCAATATAAACTCTTTTGTGGTCGAGAATCTTCGATGTTAGAATATCATGATGGATCTTAGCAACCATTACGACTTGTTTAAAATCGTTTAGGACAGTGACATTATCCAAAAACAGTCCAGTCTAGTAATAGAAATGATGATACAGTCTACCTAAATCTTAATTGCTGTCTCTGAAAGAGAATATAAACACATATATTTCTCGGATGTTTAAATCTTGAGTAACTTTTTTATTTTTCCTGATTGCCTCAGCCATTTCCTCGTTTATTGGTATGCTGCTGAACATCAATTGAGACAGAATTTTAATCACTGTAACTTTATCGAAGAAGGCAAGCCCACTGTCGACAATATTCTTGAAAAGATGATTTATAACACGTTATGGTAGATTATTGCAGTAACTCAAAGCGAGAAGTAAGCGGAAATAGTAATCTGGAGAAGTATTATCCAATTCTTCAGGCGATCTCATGTAGTTCTCTTAATCTTTGTTTCCTACTTTTACATCTATTTCTTGAAGAACATTCTTTTCTAAATCATTGATCAATGTTTCAACAAGTTTTTCCTTTTTTGTTGTTTGATGTAAAAAATGATCAAAATAAATTAATTAATTAAATTTCAAGATATTTCAATGTTAATTTGCTTACAGAGATAGTCTGAATAGTCTTGAGAGTCTTAGGTGTGTATGCAACTCCGATTTATTTGATGTATCCAAGGATGTTAGCAATGTAGAAGCGAGATATTTAAAAATCATTTTCAGTGATGATTTGTAAAACCACACTAGTAAGTTTCTCGTAAAACAATGCTTCTTCTTGCGTTTGAAATCTAGAGTATTTTCTGATCATGTAGAGGCAGCGAGTGAGTGTCTAAATGTTCTCGATATCGTAAACTTTTTAACACAAAAAATTAATTATTTTTATGATAAATAATTGAGTCCTCAAAAATGCAATCATTTTCTTTCAATTATCTTTGGAATGGAGTAGATAAAATGCTTACAATCGATAGACAGTGTGAGTGCTTTCCAAAGACTAATCAGTGAAGATGAAGAGCCCCATTTGAAGAATGAAGCATAGTGCCAAAAAGAAATTGGGTCAGATAAGTTCTTTGTAATATGAAGAACTAAAGTATTCGAGATGCGTGATCCATTTACTTCTCTCATAAAATGTTTCGCTTCGTCCTTAAAGAGAGCACAATACTCTGTTTCTATGCTGAGAATCGATGCAAATAGTTACTTTAATTCATCATCTTTGGAGCTTCTAATTTTTTGTGTATAAGATTTGTCACATTCTTGCAAGAAACTCGATCGATTCGCTAGTAATCCAATTTCCTTCATAAGCAACACTTGAGATAATTCATTGACTATTTTCTATTGTTATTAGAAAGAGTAGTTCTCAATGTAGTAGACTGATTGAGTGTGCTTTGGAGGAGAGCATGTTGTTATTGCTTCGGAGTAATCCTTGAGATACTTACTATTTTCGATCAGATTCTTGAGTTTTATTGGCTTTTCAATATCAAGTAATCTTGAGATCTCATCAGTTTTTGATTAGGCAATGTCTTTCTGCTTATTCTAGAATTTCTAAAACTCATCTTTTAATAGTATTTATTTCAAAATGTTGAGATTTTCAGCATCTTGAGCTTCTTTATTCATAGATTTGCTATCTTTATCGACTTGTGTGGAATCTGCTGCTGATGATTTCGCAAAAAAAAAATAAAAAACAATTGCAAGCAAGCAAACTTTTTTTATAATGAAAATTCTACATTTTTTGCTTTTATTTGAGGAAGTTATTGATGAAGAATGATCAATAGGTAGGACATCAATGAGTGCTCTGATTAATGAAGGACGTGTTCTATCTTGAGGTTTAAGCTTAAGATTTTTGCATTCTGCGACGAGTTCACTGTATTTAAGATTTTAAAGTGAGTTGATGTACTCTACCTACTCTGGATTATATTTAGAAGAATCGAAGTTGCTGATTCCTAGATCTCGTTTTGCTGTTACGCTATGATTCTAAAGGTTCAAGTGAAGTAATCTTGAAAAATTCCTTGGCGTTGTTTAGGCTAAGAAATTTCTTATCATTTAAGGTTCTCTCTGATTCTCTAATGTGTTATGTGACAAATTGTCTCAAAACTCTTGATATAAAAGTAGTTTTTTTAATAAAGAAAAAAGATACAAATTGGCTTTTTATTAAATCCCGAATATTCCTTGAATGCAATTTGTTTTTAGTTATTCATAGTTTTTGATAATTTAGTCCTAATACTTTCATAGCGAATTGTTCCAAAATGCATGTTTTGTTCTATATTTTCAATTAAAGTTAATAATTCAATTGGTTTTTTTTTTAAAGTTGTGTTACTTATCTTAATATTCATTAATCGGACATGAATATTCTTTTTTTAGTATATTAGTTATCTAGACTTTGCTAAAAATAAATTAAAAAAACTAAGAAAAAATGACTAATAATTCAACCACAATATTTAAAGCAATACCGTCATTCATATTATTAATTTAACAATTTAATTAAAAAAATTATCATAAATTTCATATTTAAATGCATTCCCCCCCTTAAGATTAGTTAGAGGACTTTAAACCAAATTCAAAATTAACTTACGAGAGGGAAGGAAGGCGACAAGGAAATTATCGAAACTCTTTCCATTCAAAAAAGATTCAAAAAGTAATTCGAAATATAAATCGAAACAAAAGAAAAGTAAAACCAACGAGAAGAGCATATTTTAATTTTTGAAATAATGGCACCCCGAAGTGTATTACTTCTACTTCACTCTGCTTAGTGCGTTGTGATGTTCGCATCCAACACTCCGGCAATGGAAAAATAATTAAATAATTACTATTTAAGCAGAGAGATAGAAGTAATGAACCAAAATATGCTTTTCTAAAGTGATTTACTTGTGAATTATGAATCGAAAAATAATGGCAAACGAAGACGGAAGATGCATACTATACGCATACAGATCTCCAAATTGATGTCCACAAGTCATTCAAAACTAGATTATTAACAATTGTAGATTATATGTATGTGTCCATAAGTTCATTCATTCTTAAAAGAAAAAACAATTTCAAAAACAATTTAAAATTTCAAAAATTATATCTTAAAACAATAAATAAAATATCTTGTGGGGGGATTTTCATTTAAACCAAACTATTTAAAGGGATGGGGATGATTTATTTAAATTAGTCTTGTTTACTTTTAATCATTTTGTTTGTTTGTTTGAATTGCTAGTATTTGTTTCTCCTGTTTGAAAAAGTAAAAGAATCATATTATTGAATTGCTTCTTTTCATTTTTGTTTTGTCAATATCTGGAATTTAAACAACTTCTTAGTTCTACTCGGATTAAGTCAATCGTTGTAATTTTTAAAAAAGAAATTAATTATTAGTTAGAGTTTTAAATGTACCTTTCTAAAAAACATTAGCAATATTTTAAAAAAAAGCAAGATCATATAGAGAGAGATATGATATCTTGACATTTAGATCAAATCTTTAGACATCTTTTTATCGAATTATCGCTATGAAACTTACGCTTTGTAGTTCCTTCAAAACAAACGAATAATGAAGAATTAGGCAGTTTAAAGGGAATAAAATTCAAATAGGTAGAAAAGCAATATTCTTTTTTTCAAGAAAAAAACTGGGGGGAGTCTGTTAAAAGTTCCCAAGTTCATTAACCTTTGGCCTTTTTGCTAGCTCATTGATCAATTCATCAGAAAAAAAAACAAAAAGAAATAACGAAATTACAATAACTTAATCGAATTGCTTTGAAACCATTTTCATTTCTTTGATAAATTCTCTTTCAATAAACTCAACTAAGATAAATCACATTCAGATTCTTTTTGTAAAATGTTCCTTAGAGAATAGGATAATAACATCAGAGGAAGGGCTTTAAATCTTAGAGAACAAGAATTCATGAAGTAAGCAGCTTCGGCAGCAGCAGTAGTAGTAGTTAATTCGTAAGTAGGAGATCTTTAATAGGATCTTCGCACAAGACGTACAACTGCAAAAATGGCTCAACTTCTCTAGCCTTCTTAGGCCTTCGCATAGCAATCTCCTTCTCAAGCTAAGTTTTAATAGCTTTGGGGAAATAATAATGCTAATAATGAGTTGCATAACTCTAGTGGTCAAAGCAAATCTTCTTGTTAGAATGTATTAATTCCTGCAATTAAAGATCTGAACTAAGAGCGCATGATCTAAAGAATGAAATCAAGGACTATTCACTCAGATAGCTCTGGTTCAAAGCTAGATAACGCGATGTTTTAAGCAGATCCTAACACGACTTTAACTAAGCAGCGTCCATCTGATGCCTCACCTTCAAGTTAAACTGGAAATTCATTTCTAAATGAACGAACTAATGCCCATATTTTAAGTACAACTGCAGGTTATTAGACATAAACCCAAGCAAGATCACAAAGCCGTGAAAAAGAGCTAGTTTAATCGACTAACCTAAATTGTCTCGAAAATGAGTGGAGTAAAATGAAGAAAGATCATAATTTCGACAACAGAAGCCAAAGCCCTTTTAGGTTTCAACCACCCTTCGTTAATAATCCTGTTTCTTCTACCAATAATGGTATTCCGTTTCATCGCTCTTCAGTCGAAGAAATTCCATAGAAAGAAGCAGCCTTCAGTCAAGAGAGATCGTAATATAAAATAACATGCAAATTTCTAGATTTTAATTCATTTTTTATTTAAAAAAACAATCTTTTTTCAGGATGGATTCTCACAGGAAATACGCAGATCATTCATAAAACTCTCAATAAAGAATAATGATAGCAGAGTAAAAGACTTAACAAAAGACTCTGATTAAAAAATCAGTGCCTCTCTCCAAAATAAATCTAGAACTAATCAAGAATGATTCATTCTAAGGTAGGTAATAAACTGCTGGAAGAAAGACTCCTAAAAGTGCTTCTTCCACAGGTTCAAATAAAACATAAACATTTTCCTCTAGTGCATAAAAGCAAACCACAATGAGCTCAACAAACCCAGGATCTTCTCAGTAGCTATCTAATCGTCCAAATAGAAGCAAAGACAGTAAGGAAGAACCTCATTTTTAAACAATTGTTGAGAAATATTCAAATATTCACAAGAAATAAAACTCAAATTAAACAAATCTTAGTTAAAGTTACATCAGTAATTCAGGAGAAAACAGCAGTTCTCATGCAGCGAACAATAGAGATTCTGGAAGCTTTTTAGAAATTCCTTAGCTGTAGTCTAGTTCTTCAACTCCTCAGCCTTCTGGAATATAAATTATGCAACCATAAGCATTTCAGTAGCAGCCATAGTAGCAGAATTACTACCCATATTAATCGCAAATCTCTCAATAAAAGTAACCTCATATTTAGCTGTGTCCTCCATCTAATCCATAATAGTAACCATATGATAACTCATTTAATAAATCTCCTTAAACATATCCAGTGCTCCACCGACCCTCATCTTCATCTCCTTCAAGTAATCCAGCTCAAGGAATCTACCATGAAACAACTTCTATACATAATCAGCATAATAACGAGGATAGTTTTTCATCTAAAAGTAGTTAATTTTATAATTTTTCATCAAAACCTAACTACCAAAGTTCTTAAACCATCATTTAAACAGTCACTCCAACTTAGCCTGCTAACTCCTTGGCTGTTTTAAACACCCCAAGCAGATAAAAGTACACTAAAATTGCATCGCAGCCATTTGGAAATAACAATGGGATTGAGAGTAATCCAGGTATTTCTCAAGCTGAGCAATCCAACTCTTGTGCATCTATTTCTCGAAATCACAATGCTATCAAGATAATGTCTCCCAAAGTAAATGATCTCAAAATAATATCCAACAGAAACAACAATAATAGCTATGGAAATCACAATATTTTACAGGAATCTGTTAATCCGCAAATATCTTAAGATGTAATGCAAAATAATTCAAACTTCTTCAATTCAGAACTAAAACCTTAGATGAACAATAATAAAAATCTACTGAGAGTCACGTAGAATTGCGCTACAAATAATTGCAAAGAACGAGATGTAAAATAACTCATCATGAGCAAAATCCATAAAATGAACGTTGCGAAGATATTCCTAAAAGAAGAAGAAGTTGCTTAGAACTCTAGTTCTGTATCTGCAGGGGATGCTTCATCTTCTCATTCGAATTCTGAACGCAACGAGATGGATTTTGCAAGGGCACATAATTCTTTGATGGGTTAGAATTCATCGAATTTGATGTCTTAATATGATTAAGGGTTACAGCGATCGATTTCACCTGATGAATATGCTTGCCATGTAAAATATTTCCCTTTTTTAGTTTAACAAAAGCAAACAAATTCATATATTTAATCTAATTAAATAATAATAATTTACTGATTTTTTGAATTTTAATCGTTAATTGTAGAAAGCGAATACATAGCAAATTGTCATACAGGGCTATCAGAATACTGATCACAATTAGATGAACTAATTGAATTCTTCCAATATCTCTATCGAGAGATTACAGCATACTCCTTTATAATATCCAAGCAGATTCGAATAGCAATATCCACAAATCTAACAATATCAAGGTTAATTAAACAAATAGTCTTCAAGTACAAATCTCCAAAACAATAATAATTCTTCCTCTAATATCCAAATTAACAGTAGTTTCAAGAATAATTCATCAAATTTATTTTCAAATCTCGCGGAGAACTCTCAAAATAACTCATTGATAGCTCCATTTAGTTCCACTCGATGTATATCTTCATTGCATCCTGAGATTGGATCATAATAATTGAAAGAAAATCATCTAATCCTTCCAAATTAGTTCTAAGAAAATATTTTCCCTCTTCAATAAATAACTCAAAACAAGCAAGGGTTTGCAGTGAACACCCTACCATCATTAAGAAATGAAGCTCTATCATCGTCTTATGTCTTCTAGAGAGTGTAAAGCCCCTTACAAATAGTATTTAACAAACATGTTGTCTTTTCATAAAATAATAATTATATATTTTTTTATTTAGAAATCCTTTGCAGACAAGTCAATTTGCGAATTGCTTACCAGGATCAAATGATTCAAGAATCTATGAGAATCAGCAGGCAAGCTGTGTTGCCGAGGAACATAAAATACAGCAAAGAGTAGTGTAGCCAACATCATTTTCAAAGTGGATAGCGAATGCCCCTCAGAAAAATTTCGTACTTTAACCTTAACCTGATTAAAGGAGCATGTGTCAAGAAGGAAACATGAATTCTACTTCTGTTACGCATAAAAAGACATTTCCTTTTTAAGAACGACCCTTTCTTCGATCGAGTTCTTAGGAGAATTACAATTAATTTGCTTATTCTTAGAATAATCAAAATCAATTTGACTAATAGAATCAACAGCAATAACGACAGTAACTAATAGCCTCAGCTGTTAACACTGGGATTCCTAAAATAAATTGTAATAATATTACCAAAATTACGAATTCTCAGAAAATAATAAATACTGGGTCTAACACAAATAGGACTCAGCATCTGTCTAATTCTTCAATACCTTCTTCTGGACTTTCTTAGCAAGTTCAATATTAGCAAAATACATGCTCATAAAACTAGCCTTCTTGGGGAAATTCCATAAAAATTTAAGAAAGAATAGAGTCAAACTCGCAGCTTGGAAGCTATTAGAATCCTTAAATCTAAAAATAAACCCATTTTCAAAATGGAAATACCACACAGACATGCTTAGTTAACAATCAACAATATTCCTCTTCGAAATCAAATCTTCAAGGAATAACCTAAATCTCAGGAGATCAATAATCCAAGCTTAAAAAAGCTGGATCATTCTTTATGTCTTGAGAATTCCTTAATATTTGTTTGTATTATTTTTTCACTCTACTGTTTTCTTTGTGAATGAATAAATAATTCTTGAGCTTTTTAATTAAATTTTCATTTCAAATAACAAAAAAAATTACGAAAACACAAATGAATTGCAGTGAACTTACAATTCTGTCAACGAATAGGGGAGGTAGAACTTTGATAATTAAGATAAACAAACTCACGCCTCTCCACAAAACAATTTGTTTTCCAAAATGGACTTGGCTTCTTCTCGCTAAAGTTGCCGATCGTTTTTCTACAAGGAAGAAGAAGATGAAGATAACATCTCCTCGATTTCAGCCAGGAAAGCATCTCCACTGAAGTAAAGCATGCAAAATATCTAATATTTTGTATTGAAGTTTTTGTTTCTGATGAAAAGGAGCGACTATTCTATGAATGTGGATGGAGCAGCAAATAGAAGATAGCTGTTCAGAGAAGAGGCAAGGGATAACTACTCGAAATACAACATGTCCCATTCTGAAATAGAAGCATATGAGGAAGATTGCTTATCGAAATAGTAAGAGAATTTCAGAGGCAATAGCTAATCACGCATGAAATAAATGTCCCATTTAATTCGAGACATGAGTTAGAGCTTGTGTGTTCGTGGAGAGCAAGAATCAGAAGGATAATAATAACTGTCCTCAACTAGCAATGCTGTCAGTATATTAAGTACATTCAATCGAGAAAAAATGTCATCTATTGATGGCGAGAGAAAGCGCAATGATTCCCCTTAATCTTCTCGCAGAAATGGAAGAGTTGTTTCCAGCGCATTTGAAAAATTTGTTCGACGCAGCAAGAAAAGCAGTATTGGAGATTAATTTTCAATTGGAGTGTCTCCGTCGCTTTAGAATACTAGCTTCCCTGTGTCAGCCGGGAAGAAAAAGAGCAGCTAATTGCATTTAGGAAACACAGCGAACTTTATTTAAGCTTCGAACAACAATAACAATAATGTTAACAGCCCTCTTCTTCCTGAGAGTTATAAAAAGAATTACTTCGTCATACTCGCTTATGTTTAAAAGTTTGTTACTTCTCTCATGGTAATTATTGCATAAAAAAACTCAGAAGTATTGCAGCCATTCTAGTATATTATGATAGGAGACAAAGGGTCGTATTTTAAAAGATACCATGGAAGCAACGATGCTGGGTCAAAAACTGATTTAGCTGATATTCTGCAGAATCGGAGATAAATTGTTGAAAGGAAAATATAAACACAAACGCATAAAAATAGAAATAAGTTATCTCTCTTAGAAGAATGTGAACTCTAAAGAATAGTTTCATATTTTCTCCATTTGCTCAAAAAACTTAAGGTTTTCTAGCCTAGCGCGGTTGGAATTATTATCTGGGAAAGTGTGCTTCTGCTGTTTTTTACAATTTAACTTGTAGTCCTACCAATTAAGGCCTGCTTTGATGCAGATTTTTCTTCTTATTATTGGACTCTGCTTTTGTACCAAATGCCGATTTTGTCGTTTATCCTTGACATATATATTGGATTCCACACAGGGTTCTATGAGTTTGGAGTTGCAGTCATGGAGAAAAAAAAAGTAGCAAAAAATTATATGAAACTTAAATTTTGGATAGACATCACATGCACGATAACTCTATTACTGAATTTAGTATATTAATCTCCTTTCCTTGATTTCTTTGCGCTTATTCTTAGACTAAATTAGGTAACAAAATAAGATTATTTTAGCAGAATTCCAAAAAAATAATTTTTTTACATTTTTTTATTACCAATTTAGATTGGAGTGAAATCAGAGAAAATCAACTAACATTTTCAAATTCAATTCAAGTTTCCTTTATTCTATGATCTCACTTCCTTGATTGTAATAGTCCTATTCATTGCTCATATAGGCGGTTGCGGTTTTCATCTAGTATCGTAATTTACAATCGATAATAATTGGGTAACTAACTCTTGGATTTAGCAGCAAAAACTAATATATTCAGGATGGCAAGTAAGGTATATATACTCATATTACTTCATTATCATTACTATGAGCACTATTGGCTATGGAGATGTCAGTCCTTGTAATGTCTATGAGATGGTTTACGTTTCTTTGCTGGCTATTTTCTCCTCCGGTATATTTGCATATTGTATCAATACAATCGGCACGATTTTCTCCGAAATCAAATTTAAATCAAAGCGGTTTTAGACAAAATTGTATGATATTTCGACGTATCTTAACATAAAATCAGTCAAAAAGGATATCTAGATAAGGATATTAAAGTATCTAGAATATCAAGAAGAATAAAGTGGAGAAATACTCCTAAAAGGTAGTTTTATTCTTGAAATACATGAGAAAATGAGATCTAAAGATTGTGATGTTTTTGTTTAAAAAGGTGAATCGATTCTGAAATAGTGTCCAGCTGAATTAAAAGAAGAGTTTATGAGGGAATATTTTGGGAAAATTCTCTTTTCTATTCCTCTCCTCCTTGACAATTTCAGCTAATATTTTATCTAATAAATCAGCTTAAAAATGAGAGAAAAGATCTTGAGTCCAGGGGAGATGTTTATATTCTAAGGGGAATGTGTTGATAGTCTATTCTTAGTCACTCATGGCAATGTTGAATATTCGATGAAGGCTAGAGATCAATAAAGAAGCCTTCTTTAAATACACGTAACCAACATATCTCAAGAATATTTGAAATGAAGTATAAAATAAGCTGTAAACTCATTGTTTTGTTACTTTTTTTTTTCAGAAAGAAAATAAACTCATTGGATTTAGATCATTTCTAACAAGAGAACCATCCAAAATGTCCATACAATGTAAAACTCTCACCACAATAGCTTACATCACATTCTAAGACTTCTTTGCAACACTTCAAGGATCAGAAGCAGATTATGTAAATTAATTCGCCCTTTCGCATTTAACCACAAAAGGGTTCTAATAAACAACAGAAATTTCCCAACTTTGTTTGAATAAAATAACATTTTAAAAAGGAAAAGCTCTGCATGATGAGAGACTAATTTAAAAACGATGGGCGATATGATACTCCTTGCGGAAGCTGTGGGAGATACGGTCATGAAATTTCAGATTGTGGTTAGCTTCATTATCGCGTAAATAAACCAGTATTTAGTAAGAAAGTATTCTTTAATTATGCGCAACCAATGAGATCATTTCAGAAGAGAAAAATTGATAATAAAATGAATTCACTGCTGAATAATGGTAGAATCAGAACTGATCTAAAACTTTTTCGATGGTAGCAGATTCAAGAAAAATACAATGACTATCAGAATATCGATATTTTGTTCTAAGTTGAAATTAAAGAGAATGATAAATAATTTTTCAAGAGATGTCCAAAAATAAAGTGCACCAAAACAAGAAGAAATTCGTCTAATGAGTTTAAAGTAATAAATGGTCGCTCGTAAGCCAATATTGGACATTCCGATTCAAATTATGATGATTAAGAGAATTAATTGAGTCATCATTTCTAATCTCAAAATTAATAATCTTCATCGTCTTCCTCTTCATCTTCATCTTCACCTTCTTCCTCAAATTCTTCTGAGAATTCAGACAATTCCGAAAAATCAAAAGATGAAGAAAAAAGGAAACTAAAGTTGGAATATAATTCCACTGCATCGTTGGATACTCAATTCAAACATATACCTTAAAACCTTAACGACAAGGTGGCAAACGAACATAACACAAATGAAGATTGCATTAAGAAGAATAGTTTAATAGAAGAACACAAAAATCCTTAGATAAATGTTGAAGATGCTAGATGCCCTGGAGCAGAAGAAGAAAATAAGTTTAGTATGAATATAAATGAAGCTAATGCAGGGACATTATGTTACATAAATGCTGACCCTCCAGTTTCTAAAAGTTAAGTTAGTTAAACGACAAAATATCAGAAAAATCCAGCAAAATAAAGTAACTTGCATAACAAATCTGAAGAAGACAAAAAAAAAGGAAGCTCTTTCGATAAAATTTTATTCGAAAAACGATAAGAAACCCCAGAATTTTTCAAGCAATTCAATCATAAAAAAAGAAACTCCAAGAACATTAATGAATCTAATATTTTCCATTTGAATAATGAGAATTTCAGTAGAACTCCAATAATTGAATTAATCTTTGAAGATCTTAGAAAATCCTTTATTTCAATTCAAAAAAAAGTCTATACTTTACAGCAAGGGAATAACAATGGAAACAATAACAACAGCAATAACCATGTTCTTATGGCATCACTAGATTATTAAAAGAGCGTCACAATAATAAGCAAGGATTAAGTTTCTTCAGATGTTAAAGAATCCTTGAATAGAAAAAGAAGTGGAAGTAACAATACATCCCAATAAGAAAGTTACCAAAATTAATTAATTCAATATCCTAACCATAACAATCCACATGAGAACACAGTGGATAACTTTCATTTTCAAGGCTAATATTCCAATAATAATTAACTGCCTAATTTCTATCCGGTGAATAATCAAGATGAAAAGATAAAAAAATCATAAGAAAACCATTTTTTCGGAAAATTACAGTTCAAATGCGATTAAATGAGAGAGTTTTAGATTTATTATCCTCGGTTCAATGCCTCCAATGTGATCAAAAGTTATCGAAAGATGATGTACTAGATAAATCACAGGTTCAAGAATAAAAAAGTCAAGCAATCTTATTTGCACATTACCTCTCTTAACATTAGCCCTTCAATGCCAACTAGGAATAAAATACCAGGACTAAGATAAATCTAATCGATATTCAAGACGGAAAATAAAATATAAGTCTAATCATAAAATATTGATTTAACTTTTAGTAATGAATAATCTCTCAGTTTCTAATGAAACTGGCGAGAATGCATGGAATAGAAAGCAAGAATGTTTTAAAAAGAATAATCAAAATACAATACAGTTTACATAAGAGATTTTTCTGCTATTTGTTTAAATATTGGTATATAATTGTCAAAATTTTTACGATTATCCAAAAGGGAAAGGAGAGAGAGAGATAGGGGGGATAATTGTTCAATTAAAAGTAGAACTTACAGGAGAAATATGCAGTAGAATAATCCAAACTATTTTCAGCTATCATCTCCTAAAGGAGACAATGCTCAAGCTTCGTTATCACCTCCGCCTAGCCCTGCTGTGCAGCATAGCATCGAGTATCTTATGCGGTATTGGTTTAAATTTTAAACAGTTTCATTGATTGAATTAATTTCCCTTCGATTTTTGCTGTGAGATAGATCTCAAAAGTAAGATCCTGCCTTCTATTAGATAAATCAAGAAGGAGTCTAAAATCGTGGTCGTCTTTTCGAAAAGAGAACAACCCTTGAGGCTGATTTTTTTGCTTAAGCTAAACATGCAACACGTGAAGCGATTTTTAGCAAAGAAGAGATTGCTGAATCAGTTGTAAATCAATGATTTTTTAATAAAAATTTAAATCTTTTTTTTTTCATTCATTGTTGTAAATGTTGAATCTTGAGATAGGTAGAAGAAAGTAAGGGAATAAAATTCTGTATTAGCAGTCCTAGTAGAGCTGAAGAGGGTAACTACCAAAGTTCAAATCATTTTAAAAAACAAAGAAGGCACTTTAAAAATTACTTTTGTCGTTTTTCTTTTTAGAGAAGGCGAATTGTCTTAGCGATTTAGAGTATAGCAAAGAAGAAATGAAACTTGAAGGCACACAACGGCAGATAGCAGAAGCTAATAGAGAATCCTAATCATCCCGAAGATAGACTGAGAACTAAACAAGTTTACGCATTATGAATCTAGGATCTAGTGAGCATAATCCTGTTGATTATATAATCAAGCATTAAACAACTTAGAAATTAGGCACATTTAAATACATGAAACATATTGGTCATTCTCTTTCGACTAAAAGAATCTAAGATGCAGAAACACCAAGGTATTTTTAAAGTAGTTTTTGCGATATGGTTCTGCAAAATCACAGTAGTAAATTTACACCAAGAAATTCAGTATTTTAAGCAAATAAACATCCTTCAAGTAGCTAACTTATTAAAGCAATTTAGACTCAATTGCATGATCAAGGAATCAATAACAATCTAGGGTTATCGCAATATTCAAATCAAAATAGATACAAAACATACTTGGTTTCTCTAACTTACATGAAAAAGTTCTTAAAATAACTTTTGCTTAGAATCGCTTATAAAGATTACAGGATTCTATAAAAGGAACAAGTCTAAATTCTAGATGATAAATCTGTTGTGGATCCTTCGTATATCCAAAAGAAATATGGATTCTCCGAAGATGAGGGATAGAATAGCTTTGACATTCTGTCAAGGAGGAATAATATTATTCTTCAAACGACTAAACAAGAAGGTTGGATCTTACTTTTGTAGAAAAAGTTCTCAACTTTCTTTTATAAATCATTTTATTTGTTCTGGATGAGGTCTAGAGCACTTGAACCGTCTTCTCTGATTATTATTATCTGGGAAATTTATTTTTTGTTTTTACTCATCGGATAGTTGATTCTAATTCCGATTAAAGGATGCTTTCACTCAGATTTCTTGGATTAAGACAACTACTGGTCTTGGATGCTATATAACATTCCTATTGGCTGCTTTGTCATTGATATTATTTTTGGATTTCACATTGGATACTACTAATTCGGAATGGCTGTTATGGATAAAAAACTGATTGCAATCAAATATCTTAGTCATAAATTTTGGATAGATTTCAGCTGCACGCTACTTTTATCTTCTAATCTGCTTATTAAATCGTCGATTATTGATTTTCTTGCTATGTTTCTGAGAATTAATCAAGTAATACATCAATAATTTTCTTATTTTTAGTTTATTAATTTTTTCCATAAATAGTGAAAACCTTTTTTTATCAAAATAGATGAAACTAAAAATGGAAAAGATCGATTAGCGATTTTAGATTTCATATCGAATTCCAATATGGAGTCAAATCTTCAAGCTAATCATGATGGTAGTATTTCTAGCTCATTTATGTGGATGTGGTTTCCATTTTGTCGGTGATTATTCTGGGAGATTCACAACTGTCATACCAAATTACACCTCTCCTGTAAACTATCGATCGTGGATTCACTAGCAGGGTCTAGAAAATTAGACTTGGTCAACTAGATACATTTTTGCTCTTTATTTTTCCATTATTTCTATGGTTACAATAGGATATGGCGATATTACACCTATAAATGCATATGAGAAGGTATACGTTATTGGTATAACTTTCATCACTTGTGGAACTTTTGCTTATTGCCTGAACACTATCGGCAATATATTTGCATAAGAAGACTAAAAATCGAAAGCCTTTTAGCAAAATTAATACTAACTCTAATCATATTTGGATTACATGCAAACTCCAAAAGACACATAACTCAGAGTTCTCAAATATTTCGAATATCTCAATGAATAATCAGATGAAGCTATTCTAAAAGGCGCTTAGGTATTCGAAGAATGCTCCCAAGATCTCAAAAATGAAGTTATTACAGGCAGTTATTTTAAATTACTGTTGTAAATTCCACTTTTCAAGAAATATTTTTCGAAGGAATTTTTATTGGAATGCACTACAAAAATGTCTGAGTAACGATTCGGACCAGGAGAAACACTTTCATAGAAAGGGCATAATCTGCAATCTCTAATGATAATTACAAAAGGGTAGGCTGAGTATTTTTACTAAAGAAAATCGTTTAAAAAGCCTATCCATCTAATACAAGTAAATTTAAAATACATTCAACCTTCAAATTAAATTGACTAATATCGGCTTTTTTAAAATCAGGATAAATGTTTCAATGTAAAACACTTTATTTCAAATAGTCCATCGTAAATTGCTGTCCGAGCAAAAAGTGTCACAACTGTGGCTCTCATTTCTTACAAAAACTTTTTAGAATGTCTTCAAATCTTTCCTCTAGATTATGTAGGAAAAATCATTAGAAATTATTGAGAATTTTTAATGGATTTCTTTGATATATCTGTTTTGGCTGATTTATTTAGGAAAAATTCTGCATGATCCGTGATCAAATTCTTTTCGATGGAAGAGAAGTTGAGGTGTGTTTTTCTTGTAAGCAATTCGGTCATGATGTTCAAACATGTCCTCTCATCCATTTCAGCATGCAACGATAACATTTCGCTAAAAAAATATTCTATAATGCAGCTTAAGAAGATAGGAAACCAGCCAAAAGAAGAAATGCAAGGATTAATGCATTAGGTGTGTAGTTGCATGTACGATAGAGCTTAAAATTGCTGAGATGGGAGCTAGTCAGGAAAACATTCTCCGATTATGCAGATATAAATCTAGATGAAGAGCTGGAAACCATTGAAAAAGATAAATATTTTTTCAGAAGATGTCCGAAAATTAGATTAAGAAATTTAAATTTAGAAAATAACCCCACCCAGACTAACTGGTATTAAAGAAAATCAAGTAATTTCTATGTGACATCTACTTCAGTGCTGGGAAAGATTAATAGAAATAATTCAGATTATCCTGAATCAAGTAGCTAATCTTCTCAAAGTTAAACTGATCCTTCGGAGAGCGACGAATATGAACAACAAGAAACTGGAAAAACAGTAAGTCCTTCAAAAATGAGTAGTCTCCCTGAATTTAAAAACCATACAGATGCCAAAGGATTTCCTTCTTTTTCAAGAAAAAAAGGGGATTCTGTAACTTTTGAGAAATAATTCTCAGCTCAAAATTCTCTTACAATCGAGGAGGAGTTTATCTCCTAATAAAACTAACCATTATAGTAATCTCCTTCAGTTTATTCACAAGCATCACCATCACCATAACAAATAAAAGAAATTCAATTAACATCTCACTTGCGCTTTCCAAAACGGAGCAGCATTCTTAAAAATGTAAATTAGATTTCTCCTAAAAAATCTACTGAATTAAAGCCCGGAAACAAGTAGTATTTTGATAATCCACCATCATCAAACCCAAGTTCGTCCATGAAAAACATAGACTCACCTTTAATTATAAGTTCAGAACAGAATGAAATGAATTTACTAGGATTGGACTACGAAAACTTAAAAAAATCAAATCTTAATATTCTTGAACCTACAAAGGAGGAGACAGACAAAGCACAGATTAATTTCATCAAAAACTTTTATAATTTTATTTTGACACTTAAATACCCTCAAAAAATAGATCCACAACAGCAAGTCCTTAATAAATCAGATAACTAACTAAACAGCTTTCAATTCGATGAAGACTTTAAGACTAAATAAAAGTAGCATCATCAAAGTCGTGGATCTTTTAGTTCATTTAATAGATTCCCGAGTTTTATAGAATTTTAAAATATGTTCAGTTAATTTCAAAGTGCATTACCTACAAACAGGCCATCTGGTTCACATAAGATCAAAGAAACAACTACTCAATAACGACCGATAGTTCCTAAAATGAATTTTTTGACGCCTAAAAAGAATTCTTTTAGAAGTTTAAGCAGCATAAATGAGACAAAATCAGTGATTTCTGTCAAACAAAACACCAAAGAATAGAGCTCTGCAAGCCCTAGAAGTCCTAGAAATCCACTTTTGCAGAATCAAATAGATATGTTTACTAGTGAGAATCAGAGAAAGTAGATGAAACTGATTTATGGAGAAATATTTGGAAAACTAGGATTCAATTTTGAAACTACAAAGGAATTTATTTGCTTCTTCCCAAAGTTTAATTACAGCAATGTACTGAAAGCTTATCGAAAATCAACTTAAAGCATACAACAAGCGCTGCTTTTAAAGTAGAAAGCAACAATCTAGTTAAATAAGCAGAAAGAGATCATTAAAGCAAGTAAATTGCTTAAAAAAAGATGAAATCATGAACTTTTACATGTAGATCTTTATGTGTGTTATTTAGATTTTTTATGGACAGCAGGTTAACTTCAAAAAAAGATTAATTCAATGAATTTATATTGACAAAGATACAAAATTTAGAAGAAAAAATATTAAAAAAATGAAAATGGATTCATTGTTCCTGCTAAAGGAAGTCGGTCAATCATGTCATTCTTAATTGCCAGATATTTTTTGGAGGATAGACAGAGGCTAACCATTCGATCCTTCTATTATTTCCTAAAATAAAATAAAACAAAAGTTATTTTGTTAAGACTCTTTATAGATTGGGAGGAAGAAAAATGATTTTTTTTTTTACAGCTGAAAACAGTGTCACACATTGAGAAAAGGTCACGTGCTGTTTGTTGTAAGGATCAACAATAGTAAGGTATCTCTGAATTTCAGCTTCTTCGCGATCAATCTGAGAGATGTTGATGATGTTTCTGAACTCAATCTGATTTGTTTTTTGTTATTAGAAAATTCAACAAATACGTTAATTTAAAGCATGAGCAATATTTAGAAATATTGGTATTCGTTCATGTGTACTTCATCGACGACTCCATTTAGATCTTTGTCTTCACTTCTGAAGATTTAGATAAATTTCTTAAGGAATTATTCATGACTTTTCAGCTAGAAGTCTAAGATTATCTTGAAAAAAAATCATTGTAATTAGTTCACTTAATCCCCACAACTCAAAAAGCAAGGATAAGGAAATAATTTACCTTTTAGAAGACGAGATATTCGATCTTTGCTTTCTCTTTTTCGAGCTAAAGTGCGAGAAACTATTCTCTTGAGAAATTCTTGTTTTTTGTTCTAAAAGTTGTGCATTTGACAAACAAATTAGTGTGAAGATCATTATTTGTTTATTTAATAAAAGCAAGTACGCTTCTGATTGAGAAGACCTAGCTTTAATGTACGAGTAGTGCTTTGAAAGCTTCGAAATCAGAGCTTCTGAATCTTCTCCATTGTACATATATTTGATAATGTCAACTGCTTCTTCTTCATACACCCATCCATTAACCTTGGAGTTCATCATTTCTTTAATCTCTGATGTGTGCTTGTATGGATATCTACCTCTCAGATACATCTAAACGAACAATCATCAGAATAATAACCCCAAATTCTCCAGAATTTAACTAATAACTTTGATTTTGTTACCTTCAACAACTCTTAGATTGTATTCTTGACTTGATTCTGCACAAATCTAAATTCTTCATCACATTCGTTTCTTAGGATCTTTCCGAACACTGCAATGTCATTGTCATCTTATGAATACTTTCTAATCCCGTTGATGATAGCAGTTGCCCACTCGATAATGATATTCTTAGGGTAAACATCATAACAAAAATGAATTCCTATTTAACTAAAACCACTTTTTAGCATACCTTGAGACCATATTTTTAGTTTAGATAAGTGTACATGTGCTACTCCATTGTTTCCCTAGGTAATTAGGCTTCTTAGTACTTTTTATCAAACATCTGCTTGGATTTATAAATCTCCTCTATAACTTCTTTCAATTATCTAATTGTCAAGGATCTCATGCCTTAGCTAGCCTGCACACTGGAATAACCACTCTAGTTTTAACCTTAGATGCTGCTGAATTTCTGGGTTAAAAATAGTATTTTATTTAATTTATTTGATAATTCTAAAAAATCAATTTACTTGTTTTGGAGACTACTGTTCAATTTTACCTCGACTAGGTGCCCTCTAAATCTGCTGCTGACTTCTATTTTCTTAAGCAAACGAAGTTCCATTCATACTTTATTCTTACTACTGCTGCTGCTGCTGATTCCCTTTAGAATGTTTAATTATTTAGTTAAGATATTTTTTATTTTCTGATTGCAGATCACTCAGTTACATCTTCAACAACTCATTTTCTTCCTTGAGTTCCTAATTATCCCACAAAACAATCGTTCATTTCTTTTTAATAATCTATTTCATTCTTACAAGGTAGTTAGGAGCATATTGTTACTTGAATTTCTATTAAGGTTAACCCATTGCTACCTCTTTAGATAAAAAAGATTCAAAAATGAATTAAATAGAAGAATCAAAAATTAAAAAATAACTGTTTTCTTTTGTATTTTACTCTAAATATCTTTGAAGATTACTGAATGTGTCTCTTGGATTGTTTTAACTACTTATGCTAGACGAATATCAATGTTCGCGAGATAATCAATGATTTTAGTGAAACATACTTCATAAAGCTAATACTTTGCTTTGATAATATTCGCATTAACAATATTGTCTGGGAATTTCAATTCTAACTTGCTGGAAAGCTCTTGCATGACGTTTTTAACATGCTTGTCAAATTCATCAGCTAGTTTTTCATCTAAATTTGGGTTTGTTTAGCGAAATAACTCACGAATTACATCGAATGTCATCTATAAATTATAAAAATGTGTGACTAATTCGCTAATAAACTCAAACAAAAGGATTCATTACTGCGACTTGTTCTAGATCTTCTTGTTTTAGTGTGATCTCATTGTCTTCTTCATATGATTATTATTATTATTACTGCTAAAATTCAATTTATTTTTCAAAATAAATCTGAAATAAAATTCAAATATAATTTATTTTTATTGATCTTTTTACGCCTGATTGGATACTTGAGGGATTATAAATCTTCCCATTCTCATTTGGAGATTAGTTTTATTCATAATGTTCTAGGTTAGGATTCTATATTTTCGTTGGGATTTTGCTGTTGACGCTGTTGACAACTATCCGCACTTTGTTTTTTAAGTAGTTCTGAAGATAGCTAGCTTCTTCTTGAGTTGCATCTAAATGCACTTCTTAAAGGTTCAAAATGCTCTCTAATCCAGTACATATGCCTCCTATCTAAGAAAAAACAGAAAAGATTCAAGAACATTTCTCTCTAATGTCCTTCCTTTTTCCTTACATCAAGCGGATTGCCACTCAAATCGATAACTTCCAACTTGGCTAATATCGACATGTCTTCGGGTAGATTTACAATTTGATTATTTTGAAAAGACACAGCCCGCAAGTTCTTAAACTCCTATAGAATCTCGACACATTCATGCAAGTCTTCAATTTAACTGAATCACAATATTAATTAGCAACTAACAAAAGATGGCTAAGGTTTGAATTACTGTGAGCTGAGATCAATATGATCGACGTTCTGATTAGTTTAGTAGATTTAAGATAAAGTTGCGATAATTGGAGAAGGGGATAATGAATTTTAACCACTTTAACCAGCATTTTCGCCTGGACTATCAGTATTATTGTTTTGCATGTGTTTTCAGAGTAATTTTAGAAAATGAAAGATGTTTAATCGCAAAGGATACTAAATGAAATGAAGAAACGCTGCTTGGTTTATTCGCTTCGCTACCTGCAAATGATATTTTTTGGTTCAAGATTGGAAAAATAAACAAAAAAGATCCACTAATTATGAGATATTAGACCTGGAGCAATATGTGGGGAGGGAGAAGAAAAGTTGTTAAATTATTTAAACACCTTAAAAGTGAATTACCTTTCATCTAATTACAATCATAATCAATCACTAATTCAGCAAATTAAGGAATAATAATACTAAAACAACAAAGAAATAAAAAATGACGACAGCAAATTTAGATAGGCTCATTTCATGAGTAGAAAGACAACCAGCAAAAAAGAAGAAAATAAAATAAAATAAATCTCTAAAGAGAACAATCCATTAATGTAGTCAATTTAAGGTACGTTTGGAGGTAAAAACAAATAAATGCAATAATCTAAAGGATTTAATTTGTAATAATCATAATTAAATATTGATTAACAAGATCAACCAAGTGAATAAAGGTCTTCTTAATCTTCAATCAAGAAAAATCTCATCTTTTTGTAGGAGACGATAACCAAAAAGCCATATTCTGAGTTTCGTGTTTTATCTTAGATTTCAATATAACAACTGACACATACACAATGAATTTTCTTCCATTTTTTCACTTTTTTTGCTGTTGACAGATATTGTTAAGAAAATTAATTTATTTGTGTTTTTTGAATAAAGATATTCTAAAAATAATTAAATGTATTAAATTATGAATTTGATGATTTTTAAGCAAGTTTTGAAGGTTTTATTAGAATGATACAACTAATCTGTCAAATAGAGAGAAATCAAAGAGAAACATCTGTGACCATTTTGTATGCAAATTTTTAAGAATATTTAATTTATTTGTCTAAAAATACATTTGAAAACATAAACTTTAAGTAAAAATACATTCTAAAATTTATCAGAATAATGTAGTTGATCATTGATCATTCAACTTTAGCCTTGCAAGAAGCTGATTTGGAGCATGAAGAACCAATTAGATAAACCAATCCACCGATTATTGAGATGCTCTTAAGTACACCAATTTGAGCACCGACATCTGCAGGATTAGCTGCAAGAATAGGGAAGAAAGTGATAAGAGCATGAGTAATTACTCCAACAGCAGTTAGAATAGGTATAATCGCTGTTGGTGACAAAAGAATAAAGACACTCACAATGTAAAGTCCAGCAACACCGAATCTTATGAAATCATAGATTTATGGGTATTGTTGCAAAATAGCCAATTAAGGGTGAGAATTACTGAATGCAGTGATATTTTGATTGTAATTCTTTTGAGCATCAACACCTTGAATTAGCAGACTACCTTAGAGACAAAGAGCTAAGACGAAGAGAAATTTTCCAATGGTTGAAAGCATTTTTATTTTGTTTGGTTTTTGTTTTAATATTTGTGTTTCTAAATGAAATTTTTTGTTTGGCATGATTTCAGTTTTTCCCCTCCCTTTTTTTTTGATTTTTTTTTTTGGAAAAATATTCAAAAAAGACACTTTTTCTATAATTTTATTACAGGAAATAATAGTATGACTACACTTTTAGTATTTCTCCATGTGATTATCTGTGAATTATTCCTTGGTATCGAAGGATAAGAGTATGCTAGTCTTTGAGATGATTTAATTAAAATAAATAATGTTTTTATTGAGTTATCGTTCATCGTTTGTGAGCATAATCCAATTTTTGAACGAAAAAAAGCAGATTTTAATTTTTCAAAATAAAGACCAATCATTTTTACATAATTTGTAGCATTTTTGAAATCCATTTTCCATAAAATAATTAGAGATCAAATTTGTATTTTTTCCTAAAATAAACCTTTGGGATGAAAATAGACTTCCTAGAAGGGAAAAATCTGCTCTGAAAAAGAAAAAACACGTATTATTTATACTCTGGGTGTTTGATTTGTGCGTTAATTGTGATGATAAATCATAACATAATAAGATAATTAGTTCAGAATATAAATAAACTTTCTAGAAAATATTACTCATGGAAACAGACATTCTTCTTTCCAAAGATTCCAGCAAAAAGCTTGAGGCCAAAGACAGTGGATCTGCTAAACACGCTGAGGACAACAAAAATGATGATAATACGCATAAATCAGATCAAAATGGAGACAATACCTCAGCTAATCATGCAGACACTGCTGAATTTTCTCGTCCTAAGATTGTCACACTGAAATATGATCAAATCAAGGAACAAGAGGAATACAAATACAACAGAGAAACTCCAAAAAGAGAATTCAAACCAGATTTATCTAAACTTGTTCCTATTGATAAAATCTACAAAGCTTACAAGAATATTCGAAGTACTGTAAGAAGAACTCCATTGACTTAGTCCTTATCATTAAGTGAAAAGTACGGAGCAAATGTTTATCTAAAACGAGAGGATCTTCAAATCGTACGTTCTTTTAAGCTACGTGGTGCGTATAATAAGTTCACAACACTCACAGCGGAAGATAAAGCCAAAGGAGTGGTATGCGCAAGTGCTGGAAATCATGCTCAAGGAGTAGCATATTCTTGTAACGCCATGAAAGTCAAAGGTCTTATTTTCATGCCTGTGAATGCCCCTAGCATTAAACTTCGTAGCGTGAAAAGTTGGGGAGGATCTTTTATTGAAGTTAGATAAATCGGAAATACATTTGATGAATGCTTTAGAGCTGCAAAGGCATACAGTGATGAGAACCATTCTACGTTTATCCATGCGT
>Ga0302271_10000911_pt1 | contig 29196 bp, 31 predicted proteins | sample III_Bog_N1_1_FD_198767 | JGI IMG/M metagenome (GOLD analysis project Ga0302271, IMG submission 198767) | Peat permafrost microbial communities from Stordalen Mire near Abisko, Sweden - III_Bog_N1_1 | ecosystem: Environmental > Terrestrial > Soil > Wetlands > Peat | place: Sweden: Abisko... | reverse complement strand
GAGACTTTGTAAAATTATTTGTTATAAGTGTTGAATCAGTGTTTGGTGCAGTTGGTGATAGTGTCGGTGCTTTTCTTAATACTATTGGTACCAATTTTAGTATTAATGGGTTTATAATATTACACGAGTTTCTTCAACGACTTAGTGACCGTATGTCTCAGGTTACAAATGCCGCAGGAAATATGAGTAGTGGAGTTGGAATAGCCGCACAAGATATTGGAACAGCAATTGGAAATCTTGGAATAGCTCTTGCTAATAGTAAATTTGTAAAAGTTCTTTCAGCTTTATGGACATTTACGAAGACTGTTGGAGAGGGCATAGTTAAGGTATTAGGACAGATGACAGATGCTCTTATTAATAAATTAGGAAATGCCGATTTTAGTAGTATATTAGATTTAATTAGTGGTGTATCGTTGGGAGGTCTTGCTCTAGCCATTGCAAAGTTTCTAAGTAATGTATCCAAGCCAATAGGCGAGTTAAAGGGCATGTTAGATGGTGTAACAAAGATACTTGATGGCGTTAGAGGTAGTTTAGAGGCATACCAAACAAAACTTAAGGCAGATACATTACTTAAGATATCCATAGCAATTGCTCTTCTTGCAGCGTCAATAGTTGCTATTTCGTTAATAGATTCTGGTAAGTTAGCTAGTTCGCTTGTGGCTATTAGTACTCTATTCGCTGAATTATTAATATCTATGGCTATATTCAATAAGATTAGTAAAGATTCAAGTGCGAGTGCAAAATCATGTCTAGTTATGATAGCAATGGCGTTAGCAGTTGACATATTGGCAACAGCTATGAAGAAACTTGGAGATATGGATTGGAATGGTATAGCTAAAGGAGTAGTTGGAATAGCAGCAATATCTACAACACTTGTGCTATCCGCAAAGATACTATCAAAAGGAAGTGAACAAATGATTAAAGGGGCAGGTGGTCTTGTTATATTTGCATTAGCAATTAAAGTATTAGCTTCTGCCTGTAAAGATTTGTCAACTCTTAGTTGGTCGGGACTTGCTAAAGGATTAGTTGGTGTTGGGGTGCTTCTTAATCAAATTCTTGTGTTTCTCAAATTAGCAAGTTTCAATAATAAAACATTAGTTACAGCAATTGGTATTCTCGTTTTAGCTTCGGCCATGAAAGTTTTAGCTTCAGCATGTAAAGATTTTGGAAGTATGTCCTGGGGCGATCTAGCAAAAGGTTTTGTAAGTATTGCCGCTTTACTTGCAGAGATTACTTTATTTACTAAAATATCTGGAGGAACTAAGGGCATAATATCAACAGGTTTAGCTTTAGGCGTTATGGCTGTTTCAATTAAGATACTGGCTTCTGCCTTAGTTACTTTTGGTAGTATGTCTTGGGAATCAATTGCTAAAGGATTAGTCGCAATGGGCGCAGCGTTAGATCAAGTTATTCTAGCGGCAAAACTAATGCCTAAAGATCTTGTACTTACGGGCATAGGTTTAATAGCAGTTGGAATTGCTTTGAACATATTAGCGGTTGCTCTTAAAACTATGGGTTCTATGTCTTGGGAGGAGATTGCTAAGGGCTTAGTTGCCATGGGTGGAGCATTAGCTGAACTATCCTTAGGTTTATATTTAATGAGTGGTTCAATGCTTGGATCTGCGGCTTTATTAGTAGCGGCGGCGGCCTTAGCAATATTGGCTCCTACTTTAAAGTTACTAGGTACGATGAGTTGGGAGAGTATTGCAAAAGGCTTGGCTACTCTAGCTGGTGTCTTTGTAGTATTAGGACTTGCAGGACTTGTATTAACGCCATTAGTTCCAACTATCCTAGCTTTATCGGCGGCATTCGTCTTAATAGGATTAGGTGTAGTTGGATTTGGGGCTGGGTTAGTATTAATGGGTATAGGTTTAACTACTGTAGCAACCGCCTTTGGTTTACTTGCGGCAGTGACTACTGCTGGGGCAACGGCTATAACGGCATCATTAACAATTATAATAACTGGTATAGCCGGGTTGATTCCTGTTATACTAAAACGATTTGGAGAAGGTTTAATTGAATTATGCAACGTTCTAATAAATGGTGCACCAGCCATTACTTCGGCAGTTGTCGTTATAATAACATCAGTTGTGTCTGCTATAGTTACGGCAATACCCGCAATTGTAGATGGAGTATTTAAACTTTTATCTAGTGTACTAACAGCTTTAGTTACGTATACACCAACAATTCTTCAACAAGTATTTACAATCTTACTTGAAGCTTTGAAGGTAATTTCAGATAACATTTCTTTAGTAGTACAAGCTGGTATAGATGTTGTAATTGGGTTTGTTAATGGTGTTGCTTCAAAACTCCCAGACATTATACAAGCGGCTTTTAACTTAATTATATGCTTTGTTAATGGTTTAGCCTTAGCTATTAATAATAATACACCAGCACTTGTTAAGGCTATGCAAAATCTAATGGACGCTCTTGTACATGCAGGTCTTCTTGTTCTCTCTGGTGCTGTTGGATCGTTTTCAAATGCCGGAAGTACAGTTATTAGTTATTTAGCACAAGGATTAAGAAACAAAGTAGGAGAAGTAACAAATGGCATAGCAAGTATAATGTCTAATTGCATTAGTGGAATAACAAATTGGGCAAGTAACTTTAGAAATGCAGGATCTAACGTTATTGATGGGTTTGTTCAAGGATTAAGAGATAAAATAAACTATGCTGCAAGTTGGGCATCTAACTTAGCAAACTCCGTATTAAATTCGGCAAAAAGTGTTCTAGGAATTCACTCACCATCTACAGCATTTGCCAGTTTAGGTAAGTATTCTGTACTTGGATATGCTAACGCTTTAAAGGATTATGCTAGTAAAGTTACAGATTCGGCTAAAAATCTTGGTAAAAGTGCAATTAGTGCAATGTCTAGTGCCATTTCTGGCATTTCAGATGCTATTAATGATGGTATGGACAGTAGTCCAATTATAAGACCTGTTCTAGACCTATCAGAAATTCAAAATGGCAGTAAGCAATTATACGGTATTATGGATAGTTTAGGCAATTATGCTATATCTGGATCTCTTGATACGGTTAATAGCACGGCTAAAACTATGAAAACAAATCAGACTGCCGACGAGTCCGTTAATTCAACAGGGATATTAAAAGATGCTATAGATTCATTAAAAACATTTGCATCAACTGTTGGCACAGGGGCTAGTAACGTATTTCATATTACAAGTACTGATCCTAAAGCGGCAGCATTAGAAGTAGCAGATATCTTACAAAGACAAGTAGAAAGGAGAGATGCTGTATGGGATGCGTAACTTTTAATGGAATACAATCTCAAGATCTTCATATTCAGGTAGAAGCCCCTCCTGAGTATGAGACTCCTGAAAGGGATTATGACGTGCAACATGTTCCTGGTAGAAACGGAGATATTGTACAGGATAATGGGTCTTATAAGAACGTAGATCGACCATACAAAATAGCAATAGGCTCATTTGATGAAACATACACTGTGATGGCTAATCGTATTTCGAAATGGCTACATGCTAAATCTGGCTACGGACGATTAGAAGATTCTTATGAACCAGACTATTATAGACTTGGTATGTACTTAGAAAGTGGGTCTATAGAGAATTTATTTGAACATGCTGGTAGAACAACCATAAAATTTAACTGTAAACCTCAAAGATTTCTTAAATCAGGAGAAGTGACACAAATTCTAACGACAAATAGAACATTAGTAAATCCTACCGATTTTGTAGCGTTACCAATCATTACTGTAAAAGGTACTGGCAATGGAGTCTTGCATGTTGGTGCATCCATAGTGACGATTACGAACATTATAAATTATATTACACTCAATTGTGAGATTGGAGATGCTTATAACGGTTTGATAAATCTAAATAGTTACATCGTACTTTCTAATAAAGAATTTCCTAAATTGGTTCCAGGAGACAATGCTATATCCTTTTCAGGGGGAATAACCTCAGTTGAAGTTACTCCTAATTGGTGGACCATATGATTACATTATTTGATACAAATGAAAACGAATTTATAACTAATGGATTAGGTTCTCTTAGTGATGCTACCACATGCCCAATTAGTGAGGAAGCAAATGGCGCATACGAATTAGAAATGACTTATCCAATTAATGGTCTTCATTATTTAGACCTTTCTTTACGAAAATTAATATTTGCAAAGCCTAATCCGTATGTAGATCCTCAACCTTTTAGGATTTATGCTATATCAAAGCCTATAAATGGGATTGTTACAGTAAATGCTCAGCATATAAGTTATGATTTAACGGGATATCCAGTACAACCTTTTACAGCAGAAAATATTCAAAATGCCCTTATTCAACTTAAGACTTCTTCAGTGTTGGTCTGTCCTTTTAATTTTATAACAAATAAAGAGACTGTTGGCGAAATGATTGTTTCTACTCCACGTAGTATTCGTTCATTACTTGGGGGTTCGACTGGCTCGATTATAGATATCTATGGTGGAGATTATGAGTTTGATAGATTTGATGTTAAACTTCATGATACTCGAGGAGTTAATAGAGGGGTGTCTATTCGTTATGGAAAGAATCTTTTGGATCTAAAACAAGAAGAGAATTGTAGTTCTGTATATACTGGAGTATATCCTTTTTGGTACTCTCAGAACGATGGAACCTTACTTGAACTTCCAGAAAAGATAATTAATGCTCCAGGAACTTATGATTTTACTCGAATATATCCACTAGATATTACATCGTATTTTCAAGAAGCACCAACTGAGCAAGAGATAAGAAATACTGCAAATAACTTTATGACTAATACAGGAATCGGTATACCTCTTGTTTCTATAAGTGTAGCTTTTGCTCAACTCTCACAATCAGAAGAGTATAAAGATTTTGCAATACTTGAGACCGTTAATCTATGGGATGATGTGAATATCGAGTTTCCTAATTTAGGAGTAAGTGCAACTGCGAGATGTATTAAAACTACGTATGATGCAATTACTAATAAGTATACAAATATTGAATTGGGCGATGTTAAATCCAATCTTGCCACTACAATATCAGCAGGAAGTATAGCAGTAAATGCCAAAATTGATGGATTAGATGCCTTCTTTACCAAAGAAGTAGATAATCTAAAGATTGATGTGGCAGATATTAATGTTGCCTTAATTGGAACAGTAAATGTTACTTATTTAGAGGCTAATTATGCTCACATGACAGATGGTGTAATTGATAATGCAACAATTGATTATGGTAAAGTTAATAACCTAGATGTAGAAGTTGCAGATATAGTGTCGGCTAAGATAGCACTAGTAAAAATTGGAACTGCTCAAATTGAGGATGGAGCTATTACCACTGCCTTGATTGCAGATGCCGCTATTACCACTGTTCAAATTAAAGATGCAAGTATAACGGATGCTAAAGTCGTAGATTTATCTGCTAATTCCATTACTACTGGAACACTTTCTGTTGAAAGATTAATCATAAGGGGAACTGATAAAAGTCTTGTCTTTGCTCTTAATAATATAACTGGGGCAATGCAAAGCGAGGCTGTTGATACTTTAAATGGCGAGATTTTAAGTTCTAGAACAATAACGGCAGATAAAATAGTTGTAGCTAGTATAACCGCTAATGAAATTCATGCTAATACAATAACGGCTAATGAAATTGCCACTGGTACAATAACAGCGGCTAAAATGGTTGCTGGTACAATAACAGCGGTTAGTGGTATTATTGCTAATGCGGCAATTAGTACTGCACAAATAGCCGATGCATCAATAACAAGTGCTAAGATAGATACAATAACTGCAGATAAAATTCATGGTAACACCCTTACATTAGGTGGCACGAATAATCTTAGTGGTTTGTTTAAACTGAAAGACACAACTGGATTAATCGACTTAGTAACTATGGATAACACTGGAATCTTGGTTAAACAAGCAAGTTATAGGGTTCTTGAATCAACAGGGTTACAGATTATAGTTGGTTCCTTAGACAATTTGATACCCGACCCAAGTTTTGAGGGGATTGGCAATGCATCTTCTTCTGGTAGAGACCCATTTACAGGCGAAGCTCCTGCGCTATCAAATGCAGGAGGAACTGGTTGGAAAACGGGTACAGGAATACCTAAAATCGTGTACTCCCCAGAAGGAATCCAATTTGGAGATTGTGCCGCATCAGTTAATTCTGTCAACACTCTTTATTGTGGTACTGATATAATAAAGTCAAGTACAAATTATACTTTGTCGGCTTTTGTAACGCCAGATTTTGCGACTAATGCAACTGGGAAGTCAATTAACTACTATATACTTATAGAAATAAAAGATGCATCAAATGTTATCTTACAGACAATTCCTCTTGCAGGCAATATTACAAATTCTTACATTGTACCAGATGCTGGTCCAATCAATAGAAATCCAGTAAAAAGAATATCTGTGACTTTTAGTACCCCAATTAATGCCTATTATGCAAGAGTAACAATATCTTCAGGGGGTTCTGACCAAAATGTGGTTTATGATGGAATCCAAATGGTGGAAGGTAATTACCCAGTTGCCTTTACATCTGAACGAGAAAGTAAATTAGACTTTTTAATGTCACAACAAGTGTTTGAACTTAGATATGATTTGAACGTTAATGGGAACATGTTAACATATGGAAAGGTTTCTACTAGAGACACCCCCATAAGTAGTACTGTTGCGGGAAGCATTAGCGGGGCTTTTAATATTGGAAATGATCAAAAGGTTTCAGCTTTAGGATTTGCTACCGCATTTCATATGACTACTACAATCGTTGGTGGATATCGACAACATATATCTATGGGTGGATATCGAAATGGTTCGGGTTGGGATGGTGGTATGTTTATAGGTCTAAGTAATAACGACACTGCTCCATCTGAATTCTTTATACTTGGCTTAACTGGAAAAATATACCATAGTGGTGGAAATATATCTTTTCCAGGAGAAACTCATTTCTTCACAGTAGCATATGCTGATCCTTGGATTGGTCATAGTTGTGCCCTTAAAGTTAATGGTGATGTTGGTATTAGTGGCACACTTCTTTCTGGTTCAATGACTTGTAAGGGTAATCTCAGTATTGGAGGAAGTCTTATGGGTGGAACCGACATGTATATTTGGGGAAATACAATTCACTTTGTTACATCTACTAATTCAGCATATGCTCCTTGTAAGGCTTCTGCATTTACAGTTATTTCATTAGAAAAATATAAACAGGATATAGAATTAATTGACTCAAAAGCTTTAGATATTGTTATTAATTCTGATATATATAAATATAGATTAAAAGATGAAGTAAAAAGAGGGATAATAGACAATTATAATTATGGATTTATAATTGGGGACTCTTATAGAACTCCAAAAGAACTTATTAACAATGAAGCAATAAGTCAATATAGTATGGGAGCAATAGCATGGAAAGCTATTCAAGAATTAAGTACCAAAATAATAGCATTAGAAGAAGAACTTGAATTACTTAAGACTGCCTAATATAAAGGGGGAATATTAATGAAACTTACAAACTCTACAATATTAAATAGTACTAATGGGTTAAATTCTATATCCCAGAAACAACTACCTGTAAAGGTTAGTTATGCTATTGCTAAAAACTTAGCAAAACTAGAGTCAGAAATAAAGGTATATAATTCTGAAAGGAATAAATTAATAGAATTATATGCTGATAAGGACGGAGAAGGAAAGGTTATTCATAAAGATAATGGTCAAGTAACTTTTACTGGTACAGGATTAGAAGGCTGGATAAAAGATATAGCTTTACTAGATGCCGAAGAATGTGAAGTCGATATACACACATTTAAGATTGAGTTACTTGAAGGATATGATGTCTCGGCTTTAGAGTTAATAGCTATAGACTACATGATTGAGGCTTAATTAGAAAACGCACAAATGATAATTAGGGGATGGTAACATGGACGGATGTCCTACTCAACTAATGCTTGATCATATAAAAATATTGGCGACAATGCAAAGTGAGATATCGGCGTTACAACGTTCGGTATCGGACTTAGGAACTATAAAGGACACCTTGAGTAGACTTACAACCCTGAATGAGCAGGAAATGGAATTCAATAGGAATCAGGTAAAATCTAACAAGGAGTTTGAGGCTACATTGGTACACATTAATGAGAATCTAACTAAACTTAATGGAAGGGTAAGTACGTTAGAACAAACAGATGAAGAAACAAAACAAGCTAAAAAGATTATTATAGAAAAAAATGCTAAGGATAAAGAAGACCAAGAAATTGAACTTGTAAGACAAGCAACCGAAAAACGTAAAAGTAATTTAATACTTATTGGCGTTATGTTTACAAGTGTCCTTTCTTTCATTGGTCTTGTAATATCTATAATATTAAAATAGGAGGAATAAACATGATAAACAATGCAAAATTAGTACAATTTGCTAAAAATGCCCTATCTCAAGGATGGGGTTATGTATGGGGAACTTTTGGTCAGGTCTTAACTCCAGAACTATTAGCACAGAAATGGGCTCAATATCCAGAAGGTGTTGGAAATCACATGGGCTTTATCCAGGCGCATTGGATAGGAAAGCAAGTAGTTGACTGTGTAGGTCTAATTAAGGCCGCAATATGGTTTGAAACTGGAATACTTACCTATAATGGTAATACAGATTACTCTGCTGATGAAATGTTGAGTAGAGCTAGTGAGAAAGGAACATTTGGTAGTATGCCAGATATCCCTGGTTTGTTATTGCACTTACCAGGACATGTTGGAATATATGTAGGAAATGGGCAAGTAATAGAAGCTCATGGAACAGAATATGGTGTTATTCTTACGAAACTGCACGGTGGTACACCTTGGCAAAGTTGGTCTAAATGCCCACTAATACAGTACACATTATCTAATCCTGTAGTTGTTGCCGCACCTGCTCCAACTGGTAACGCAGTTGTTAAGGATCTACAGTTAGCCTTAAATTTGGGTGGGTTTACGGACGAGAATGGTCATATATTATTAGTTGATGGTTTTATGGGAGATCATACTCGTGCTGCAATGGCTAAGGTCGCTTTAGGACCCGGTAGTGTTAATATTGTAGTAGGCTTTGTACAGACTCGATTACACGTACAAGCAGATAATCATTATGGTAACCCTTTCGTTGCCCCCCATTATCATGAAACCTATGACGCTTTAGGAGCTTGGCAGATCGCTAAACGCATAGATCATGACTTTATAATAGGCAAGCAAACTCTAAATTCATTGTTGTAAGAGTTAGCAGCCAAACAAAAGAAGAAAAAAGGTGGCCTTAGAGGGCCACCCCTATTTAAAAATTTAGGGAGGTTTTATTAAAATGGTACAGTTTATACAAACAAATTTCGTATTAATTCTAACTCTATTATTTGCTCTTGGTGCTTTATTCGGGGCTATAGTAAATAACAAAAGGAAAGATATATTTATAAATATTAATACTGCTATAACAGCGGCCGAAGCTCTTGAAAAATCTAACCCTGAGAAGTTCCAGTATGTACTCGATAATACGTACGGGGCATTACCTTGGTTCTTTAAATTATTTATAAGCAAATTACAAGTATCTATGGCCATCCAATATGTGTTCGCCAAAGTTAAAGCATATGCTAAACAGCAAATAGATGTTAACTTAATATCTACACAAGATAAAGAATTTGAGGCTTTAAAAAATAATCCAGTATTAACAGGCGTTGATCAAGCAACTTTAATGAAAGCTATTGATGGTACTCCTCCTACTTATATCTCGCAGGAATAACTTACCCTATAGTGAGATGAATAATCTTGAAAGGGGAGAAGGAAATGAAATTCACCAGAAAAAATAAACGAAGTTCTATAGACAAAGAAATTGAAAACGTACTTGAGGTCATGGGGCTATTAAATGCAGATTCTGTAGAGTATACAAAAATGGCAAATAACTTAGACACACTAATGAAAGCAAGATCTTATAGTAAAGATCAAACAACTGTTAGTATGGATACAGTATGGACTGTTGGAGGTAGTATAATCGGAATTCTAATATTAATAGGATATGAGCAAGCTCACGTAATTACATCTAAAGCATTAGGCTTCGTTATTAAAGGACGTGTATAATACAAGTCCTTCTTTTTTTGCCTAAACGCGTAATTAACATTGCTTATAATGAAAGAAGAAACTGGAATACCAGACTAATAGCTTAATGGTAGAGCACTTGAGAAATCGGGGGACATAAGTTCGAAGCTTATACTCTTCTTTTTGTCTCGCAGAGAATACATAGTGTATAATGAAACTAAAGAAAATTTGAAAGGGGTTTATATTATGAAATTAAAAGCATTAGCAGCAAAAGTAGCAATGGAGCAGGAGTGTAATAGTCTTAAAAATCGGATCATTGAAATTCATACGGGAGAGGTTCTAGACAATAGTAGTCTGGATATTGAACTTACTGAAATAATTGACCAGATTAATGAGATTAACGAAACTTTTGACGCACTTATTGATCTATGTATTGACATAACAGAACTTAAACCAATAAGAAAAAATTTAGATAGAAGGAGAGCTTAGGCTTTCTTTTTTGTCTCGCGAGATTTACACACTTTATAATGAAAGATACAAAGCTCGACTAGGGCATTATACAAATAATATAACTATTAAATGTATAGAAATCACAGGAGAGGTCGTAACCTGTACATATCTTTCATTTTTTATAAACCGCAGATAATACATATATTATAATGAAACCATATTTAATTTTTAAGGAGGTATATTAATGAATAAAAAATTACTAAGTACAATTCTTGGTGCCGTAAGCGCCGCTTGCTTTGTAACTGCAGGTGTATGCTTTGCACGATCGCAGTATTATCAAGGACGAATAGACGCTAGAGAAGAACTTATGAGTAAGGTTATAAATCTTAAAGATAGACTTGAAAAAATGAATTATGGTAAAAAAGAGGAGAAAGCTTAGGCTTTTTCTTTTGTTAAATTAAGGAGGTATATTAATAATGAGTGATGAAGTATTAAAGACCGAGTATAGTTTAGACTTTGATAAAAAAAGGCAAAATAGAATGGTTCTATCATTTTATAAGTATGGACCTGTAAAGTTTAACTATGAACAAAATCTTATAAATTGTATCAAAAGTCTGGAACAAAGACTAGCAATGTATGAAGAAACAGGGAATACTGAATTTCTATTAGATATTGCTAATTTTGCAATGATTGAGTACATGTATCCTCAGCATCCAAAAACACACTTTAAGCAATTAGATGATGGAAAAAGTCATATTACAGGTATGGGTATTAACGAGATTAAAAGATTTAATGAGGGAACTTAGTCGGCTCGCAAGATTTACATACGTTATAATGAAAGATGTATAATAGATAAGGCGGTTCGATTCCGCACTAGAGATGGATAAAATACTATTACATATCTTTCATATTTTTGTAAAAATATATACTTTTGAAAGGAGTAAACAAATGTCAAAAAATGCTATTAAAGAGGTTGCCAGTAAATTCGGAGGTATTATCAATCAAAACGGCCCTACAATTTTAGTCATACTAAGCATCTTTGGGCTAGGCACAACGGTTGTATTGGCCGTTCAAGCTACACCTAAGGCTATACGACTATTAAAAGAGGAAGAAGATTGGAGATTAGAGAATGAAGTTGACGAAGACAAGTTAGTATTAACGCCAATTGACATGATTAAGACGGCGTGGAGGCCTTATGTATTACCTGCGATCATTGGTAGCGCTACTGTTGGCTGTATTATCGCTTCTAATACTATTAATCTTAAACGTAATGCGGCTATTACAGGAGCTTTTGCTTTGTCAGAAATGGCTTTTAAAGAGTATAAAGTTAAAGTCCTTGAGAAAATTGGCGAGAAAGGCGCATCTGGTATTAGAGATGAGATAGCTCAAGAGCATGTTAGTAAGACTAAGAAAGATGATTCTACTGTAATAATTACAGGAAATGGTGAAACTTTATGCTTTGATGAAAGTTCTGGCCGATATTTTAAATCAAGTGTAGAAAAACTTAGACGTGCTGTTAACCTTATAAATAAAAGATTAATGAATGAAATGTGGATAACTCTTAATGAAGCTTATAGTATTATGGATTTAGATCCTACTACTACTGGCCGTGAGATTGGTTGGGATATTGGTAGAGACGGCATGATAGATATAGACTTTAGTACGTGCTTATCCGAGGGCGATATTCCTTGCGTATCTATTAGTTTTGATATAGCACCTGGGCCTAAGCCTCGTGGGTATTAATATGACAGGAACTATGCAGTTTTATATTTATGAAGGTCCAGTTATGTCTTTTAACAAATGTATTAAAAATAAATGGAAAGGCCGAACATATGCAACTACTAAAGATAAAGCTTTAACTAATTTAAAGGCTCAATATAAAAAAGAAAAGGGTTTGACATTAACAACATCTATATCTTTACCAGGAAAGTTGTTTTAGGTCGCAAGATTTACACACAGTATAATGAAGAACTAAATAAAATTAAGAGGAGATTTTAATTATGAAAAACTTATTGAAAACAATTAACGCTAACAAAGGTGTAATCGCTAAAAGGGGTTTAATAATAGTAGGAGCTATTACTGGATTAACAATCGGAGCAGTAGTACTTATTAAAGGAAAACAGCCAGAAGATGAAAACATTGAGGAAGAAGATGTTGAAAACAAAGAAGTTTCAGAAGTTGAAGAATAATCAGTAATTTAGTTATAGGGAGAGTCGTACATACGGCTTTCTTTTTTGCCTCGCATTAAAAACATGCCTTATAGTGAAAGATTAAAAATATTTTGCTCTTGAAAGGAGAAAATTATGAAAAAAATAGAAATAGTCAAAAAAGTATTAGAGGTTGCAGTATCTATTGGGGTAGGGGCAGTTGTAGGTAATTTAGTTAAAAGCACAACGCCAAGTGATGTAGGGAAGATTAATAAATTCTTTATAGCAGTTGGTAGTATGGTATTAACAGGCGTACTTACTGATGCATCTACGAAATATGCAGAGGCAACTTTTACTAAGACAGTTGATGAAATTAAAAAAGGAGTAGTTGAGGATACTACAGAAGCAGTATAATAAATCTTTAAAGGATGTTAAGGAAACTTAGCATTCTATTTTTATTTTATCTTGAAAGGAGATAATTATGGCAAAACATGATATGGATGTTGATGGATTGGAAACTTCAGGAACTAGAAAAATAGTTGTAGATTTTCCTTCTAATTCTAAAAAAGTTCAAACTGAACCTGAAGAGAAAAAAGTAGTAGAGAAAGTAGTAACAGGCAAGGTGGTAGAAAGAAAGAAACCATTGTCTAAAAAAATAGCAGATATGTTTATGGGTGAAGATACTGATAGTGTTATAGGCTATATATTAAAGGATGTACTTATACCTGCGGCCAAGAGTGCTTTATATGATATGGTAACTGGTGGAATGGAAATGCGTCTATATGGACAGAGAAAGAGTACAAGATCTAGAAATGATAGGAACAAAACGTGGACATCTTATGGTGAGAGTTCTAGATCTGAGAATAGAGGAGATAGTCGTAAAGATACTAATAGAGTTAGACACAATTTTGATGACATTATTCTTGAAACTAGGGGTGAGGCTAAGGACGTATTATCACACTTAGTAGAATTAATATCTAGTTATGACATGGCCACAGTTGCGGATCTATATGATCTTGTTGGGATAGAGAGTACCTTTGCAGACAACAAATATGGTTGGGACGAACTTAGTACAGCACATGTTACTAGAGTTCGAGAAGGTTTTCTAATAGAGTTGCCAAGAACTAAATTATTAACTTAAGGGGGAACTAGTAATGCTAGCAAAAAAAGATTTTCAGACAATTATTTTTAATAAGGAATCAGAGGCAATTGCCATTCTAAATAAGTTAAAGGATTATATAGATAAATATGGATCAGTTAATGTTTCTGACTTAAATTCAATTGCTGAGCTACACTTGTTATTTGAAGATTCTACTATTAATAGATATGGATGGACAGATCTTACTTATGCCCAAATAATTATAAAGGACGCAGGAGTTATACTTGTTCTTCCAGATACTGTAGACCTATTAGCAGAATTAGAGAAAGAATCACAAATAGTAGCAAAAAAGAATTTTGATACTATACTATTTAATACTAGATATGATGCTGATCACGTCTTAGATAGTTTAAAAAAATGTATATTTAAATATGGTTCGGTTAGTGTTTCTGATTTGTATGCTATTGCAGGTATAGCTTCATCCTCTAAAGAGAATCTATTTGGATGGGTAGATCTTACTGGTGCTGAAGTTTCTAAATCTTTAGTTTCAGAGGGTTATATACTCGTATTACCAGATACTATAGATATTAGTTTAAGTAGATCTAACTATACCCAGAGTAAAAAATCTATTGAAACAATTAGTATGAATCAAGACTTAATAAATGAATTATATGAGTTCTCTGATAAATATTCAGGACGAGCAAAAGAATTATTTTTATTGGCCACATCAGAAATACAGAGACTAAATTTAATAGTTAATAAGTTATCTACTAAACTTATTAAAAAGGAGAAATAACTATGAATAAAATTAACGAAGGATTAAATAAATTAGTAATGGCTCTTAGACATCTAAGCGAGACTATTTGCTCTTGTATTAATCGAATAAAGTGCGTATTTCTAGGGCATAAAAAACATACGGCCTTTTCTAGTAAAACGGGCCATTTTGCATGTTATTGTGATAGATGTGGTTTATCTTTTGAGGCTTATTCTGGATATAGACCTAGTAAAGTTATTATAGACGAATTAGCTTTTAAAAATAAGATATTAGATAATATAAATAAACCTAAAAAAAGGGGAAGATAATATGGACAAAGAAGTTAAGCCTGTAGTAGTTCCTTTATATAATGAATGTTTTCCACAAATTAATTTTGAGGGCGAAGTTTGTACTGAAATAAATCTTATAGCTAGAGCAGTAGATAGAGCAAACAGACTTGGACTAGCAATACCTAATGCCGTTAATAATTATGACAAGTCTTCATGTAATAATGATAAAACTGTATATTGTCTTGTAATGCCGGAAGAGGCGGTAACTATGACACATCTAGCAATCTATGAACAGTTTAAAAAGATATTTCCTATGTATGTTAAATCTAAAAATGAATGGTTTCCTAATGGTAAGAATGCAATTAGGATTAGTTTAGGTGACGGAATGGACTTTGTATTTACCTTTAAGAATAATAGAAACTTTAATTTTGAAACAATAGATAGTTTTATTAGTCGTACTTTCCCAAAAACTCAAACAAAACCTAAGAAAGGAGAAGGTAATGAGTAAAGAAGTAGACCCAAGATGTATAGCAAATATGTACCCCGATTTAAATATTATTAAAAAAGAGGAGGCTAAAACTATTTTAAATTCTATTTTTGGAAATATAGAGGATTTGGAAACAATGGAAAAAAGACAGGCATTTCTTAGAGATGTGGCAAAAGGGCACAGTATAAATACAACAATCTATATGGGCACATCAAAAGTAGAAGCAGATAGTATTTATAAAACGTTATGTAACAATATAGATAAAAATATTCCAGTAGCAGTAGAGGGTAGTGAGTTTAAGATTATGTTAGACTCTGTTGATATGCTGTATTCCAATACTATTGACTTTAAAGAAAACAAAACTATTTATAAAGTAGATTTTGAAGGGAGATTAGTATGAAGTACAAGAAAAGCACTATGTTATTAGATGTCATTATGCTTTTTGCAACTGGTGGATTATGGATCATATGGGTACTTATTAGATATCTAAGAACACACTAATTATATTTAGAAAGGAGAAATCACCATGAAAAACGAAAAACAACAAGAAATAATAACCACTGTTGTAACTGCTTGCATCGTTGCTATACTTATAGGTGTATCTTTTACTATTATGGTTCTATTAGTTAAGTTTATAAAGATTTTAGGTTAATAAAATATAAATAAAAGGGAGAAAGAAATGAAAAAATTTGACTTTAATGCTTTAAAAAATGGTATTACTAAATTGACAGGACGAACAGGATTACAACTATCAAAATATTCCCCAGAGATATTTATAGGATTAGGCATCTTAGGGTTTGGAACAACTATTGTATTAGCTTGCAGAGCTACTCTTAAAATAGAGGATGTATTAGACGAAGCAAAAGAAAACATTGATAAACTCCATCTTGGAAGTGCTACTATTAGTAAAGAGAAATATTCAGATAATGATTATAAGAAAGATCTTGTGATTGCCTATGCTCAAACGGGCTTTGGACTTGCTCGTATTTATGCTCCTTCTTTTATAATTGGAGTATTATCTATAAGTGCTATTGTTGGGTCCCATAATATTCTACATAAACGAAATGTTGCTCTTATGGCTGCTTATAAAGGCCTAGATGAGTTATTCAAAGATTATAGAAAACGTGTAGTTGAGGACCTTGGAGAAGTTAAGGATAAACAATATAGATATAACACTCATCAGGAAAAGATGACTACAACTGAGACAGACGCAGAAGGAAATGAAAAAAAGGTTAAAAAGACTATTGATGTTATCAACGGTAAAGAGTTTAGTCAGTACGCAAGATTCTTTGATGAGACTTCTAGTGAATGGTCTAAGACACCAGAGTATAATCTAATGTCCCTTAAATGTAAGCAAGCATACGCTAATGACCTTCTTAGAACTCGTGGGCATGTCTTCTTAAATGAAGTATATGATTCATTAGGTATGGAACGTACACAAGCAGGAGCTGTTGTTGGTTGGGTATTAGGATCAGGTGATGATAAAATAGACTTTGGAATGTATGATGAAACTTACAAACCTAGTAGAGATTTTGTTAATGGTTATGAAAGATCTATATTATTAGACTTCAATGTAGATGGAGTTATCTACGATAAAATTTGACTAATTAGGGGGTTAAATGCTGTAGGAAGTGGAAACTTCTATCGAGATGTATTAGACTATCCGGACGTTTATACATATGATAAAGGTTTCTATGACTTTGGCATTTACGAACTTTGTAAAGATTAAGGAGGATTGGAATGTTAATAAAATTAATAATGTTCCTATGCCATCTACAGTATAAGAAATTTAAGAAACCTATTTTTTATATAAAAGGAACAGAAGACCGTTATCCTAGATATCTACTATATACAGAAAATGAAAATGTATGGAAAAGAATGGATGATTTTTAATTAAGGAGGTATTAAGATGCAAGATAGTGTGTTGAGATGATGACTATATTCTATGATGATAATGAAAATGTTTTTATAGACGATTTTGGGGTTATTACGTATGACATATCACATTTAATGCCTCCTGAAAAAATTGCACTTTACAAACGAATTGGCGGTACGTATTATTCAAGAATGTTTGATGCCGATGAAGTTATGTATGAAATAACTTTTCCAATAAGAGATAAAGACCGTCATTTGTATTATTATGCTGACGACAACACCATGCATGATGAAGATGACTATGTGGCATTTAACATTCTTAATATTATGAGTTCTAATGATTTATTCTTATTTAAGAAAGGAAAGAAGGATATGCTAACCCATACAATATCGGGTGGAATATTAGAGTTGACCTATAAAAATTAAGGAGGAAAAGAAATGAAAGAAATTATTAAATATGGGGCAGTATTACTTGTAGGGTTTGGAGCGGGGTTCTTTACTGCTAAGATTGTATACAAAAGATATTATGAGGATTTGGCTAATGAAGAAATAGACCAAGTCAGAAATATTGCTAAAAGACAAGTAGCAGTTACGGCTAATGAATTTGTTCTTAAAAATGATAAACAAAAGGAAGTATTAAATCTGATAACTGAATCTATAAAGCCGGCAGATAAAGAAGACATACGAAAGTACCACAAAATAGTTACTAATTATGGTAATAAACCACTTAGTCCTGTAGGTGCTGATTGGTCTATGAATGAGGCTCATGCAGAGTATTGTGCTGATAGAATGAGGCCAACAGAAGAGGAGGACACTGAAGAAGATAATGAAACTGATGAGGAAGATAATGAAGATCCTTCTATGGAGACTCCTCCTTCTTGTACTAGAGATAGTATAGAATTTCCTTACACAATACCCACACAATCTTTTGTAGACGAATTTCCAGAGTTTGCTAAAATAACTCTTACCTATTATGATGAGGATGATACCTTAGCAGATGAGAATGAAAATCCTATAGATAATATTGCTCAAGTAATAGGAGACGAAGCCCTTACCCAATTCGGAAGCAATCCTGACGATGAGAATGTAATTTATGTTCGTAATGAGGTACTTAGTATAGATTATGAAGTTATTAGAAGTAACCTAAGTTATAAACGTGATGTCCTCGGCTTTAAGGAGTAATGAATATGAGTAGAGTGAGAGGTCTTTCATCTTATAAAACAGAAAGTGAAGAATTGATGTATGACTATTTTATCTGGCTATGTGAGATTATTAGCATAGATGATTTAGATTATAATCATTATAAAATACTTATGAAACAACTCCATACTAAAGAATTTTACTGGACAGTTCCCAATGATGACAATCGTTCTCTAGATGGAAAAATGATGAGGGATAAATTTGCGGACTGTAGCACCTATACTAATTTTGATGCTATCGATGGACCTTGCACTATACTCGAGATGCTCGTGGCGTTGGCTATTCGTTGCGACGATGATGTAATGTATGACCCTGATAAAGGAAATAGACCTCAAAAATGGTTCTGGATTATGTTAAAAAATTTAGGTCTATCTAGATGTATAGACAAAGATTGTGGACAATTTTGGGTGATCGATGATGTGAATCATGTACTTGATAAAGTATTAGATAGACAGTATAAAGAAAACGGTGTTGGAGGATTCTTTCCTCTTAAGATTTATAAGGACGACCAAAGACACGTAGAAATATGGTATCAAATGAATGCTTACTTATTAGAGAATTATGACATAGATTAGCAAAATAGTGTTACACTTTTATTTCAGAAACGTTACAAAACTGTCACAAAGTGTAACTTTCTGTATTCGAAAGATTGAATATTTAATAAAAAACTAAAAAGTGTTGCGTTTTACTGTCACAATGTTGCGTTTTTGAAAAAAAGTGTAACACCCCTAAGCCTTAGAGCCGCCTTGGTTACAAGACTTGTGTGACGTTTATGCGTTTATTTCTTATATAAACTTATTTGGAGATTAAATATATAAAAGAGTTTTATTAGAATTTTATGCAAAAACGCAACATTTAGATAAAATCAATAGAAAGGATGCCTAAGATGGATTTCGTCGAAGTAAAAGAAAAGATTAATCGTAGTGGATCGACGGAAGTATATCCTAATTTTAGAGTGAGAAAATCCAAAGACCTTATGGTTAGAGGAAGCTCGTTTTATGCTGTTTGGGATGAACAGAAAGGAATGTGGTCCACGGACGAATATGATGTAGCAAGACTAATAGATGAAGAACTAATGAGATATCAAAAAAATATTAAAGGAAATGCCCCCGTTATAATAAAATCATTAGGGGATTTCAGTTCTGATATGTGGTCTCAATTTAAAAGTTATATCAGTAAACAACCAGATTATTCTAGACCTTTAGATGAGAAATTAACCTTTTCAAATACTATAGTTAAAATAGGTGACTATGTAAGTAAGAGATTAGATTACCCTCTTGAGGCAGGAGTAATAGATGCGTATGAAGAAATGGTTTCTACATTGTATGAACCAGAAGAAAGAGCAAAGCTTGAATGGGCTATAGGTGCAATTGTAGATGGTGATTCTAAGGATATTCAGAAGTTTATAGTTTTATATGGTTCACATGGTACTGGAAAATCAACTATGTTGGAGATAATACAAAAACTATTCAAAGGATACTATACTACTTTTGAAGCCAAAGCCTTAGCCTCAGCAAACAATGCATTTGCAACAGAAGCATTTAAAAATAACCCCCTAATAGCAATACAGCATGATGGGGATTTAAGTAAGATTGAAGATAACACAAAGTTAAACTCAATTATATCACATGAAGTAATGACTATGAATGAGAAGTATAAGGCATCATATATGTCTAAAACTAATTGTTTCTTATTTATGGGTACTAATAAACCTGTTAAGATTACAGATGCCAAATCTGGTATTATAAGAAGACTTATAGATGTTAAGCCTAGCGGTAATAAAATACCACCAAAAAGATATCAGTTATTACTAACACAGATAAATTTTGAACTTGGAGCAATAGCAAGTCATTGTTTAGAAGTATATCATAAAATGGGAAAAAACTATTATTCTGGATATCTCCCTATAAATATGATATTCCAAACAGACGTATTCTTTAACTTTGTTGAATCAAGTTATACAGTATTCAAAGAACAAAATGGAGCAAGTCTAGCAACAGCCTATGAACTATATAAACAATACTGTGATGATAGTTTAGTTGATTTTAAGTTACCAAGATATAAATTTAGGGAAGAATTAAAAAGTTATTTTGATAATTTCTATGATGTTAAGAGATTAGATGGTAAACAGATTAGAAGTTATTATGAAGGATTCCAGGCAAACAAATTTAAAAGTGTTGAGGGCGCACCAATTGAAGATAAACCATATTCTATGACTCTTGATTGTGAAGAATCAATATTAGATACTATGTGTGCTAATTACCCTGCTCAATATGCATCTAATATTGAAGCCCCAATAAATAAATGGAGCAATGTAAAAACTAAACTAAAACAATTAGATACAAAAAAAACACATTTTATAAAAATGCCAGAGAATCATATTGTTATAGATTTTGACATAAAAGATGAAACTGGAGAAAAGTCTTATAAAAAAAATATAGAGATTGCTAGTAAATGGCCTACTACCTATGCAGAAATAAGTAAAAGTGGAGCGGGAATACATTTGCATTATTTGTATGAAGGTGATGTGAGTATGCTAAGTCGGGTATATGATGACAATATAGAAGTAAAAGTATTTAATGGCAATAGCTCACTTAGACGTAAGTTAACAAAATGCAACAACATACCTGTAGCAATGATTAATTCGGGCCTACCTTTGAAAGGAGAAAAAATGATTAACTTTGATGCTTTAAAAAGCGAAAAATCACTAAGAACTTTAATAAAGAAAAATCTAAATAAAGAAATTCATCCAGGAACAAAGCCAAGCATAGATTTCATTTATAAGATATTAGATGACGCATATAAATCGGAAATGGCATATGATGTAACAGATTTTCGTCCTAAGATTTTAGCATTTGCTAATAACAGTAGTAATCAAGCAGAATACTGTATAAAATTAGTTGGCAAAATGCAATTTAAATCAGAAGAATCAAGTTCCAATAGTGGCACTTTTCTTGAATCTGTTAAATTCTTTACTTCGGAAAATCCGTCTTTAAATTCAAAAGATGAGGTAGTATTCTTTGATGTTGAGGTATTTCCTAATTTATTTGTAGTTGTTTGGAAGGCAAAAGGAAAACAAAGTATTGTTATGATAAACCCAACGCCAACAGATATTGAGTTCATTATAAAATTTAAACTTATAGGATTCAATTGTAGAAGATATGATAATCATATTCTTTATGCTAGAATGCTTGGATACACAAATCAAGAACTTTACACCCTATCTCAAAGAATAATAGGAAATAGTCGTAATGGGTTATTTTCTGAAGCGTACAATCTTTCATATGCAGATGTATATGATTTCTCATCAAAGAAACAAAGTTTAAAGAAATTTGAGATAGAATTAGGGATACACCATCAAGAATTAGGATTGCCTTGGGATAAAGATGTTCCAAGAGAATTATGGACTAAAGTTGGTGACTATTGTATTAATGATGTAGTGGCAACAGAAGCAACATTTGAAGCAAGGAAACAAGACTTTATAGCAAGACAAATACTTGCAGATCTTAGTGGACTATCTATTAATGATACCACACAGATGCACACTGCCAAGATTATATTTGGTAATGATAAGAGGCCACAAGACAAGTTCAAATATACAGATCTTAGTATAATGTTCCCAGGATATAAATTCGATTTTGGTAAGAGTTTCTATAAAGGAGAAGAAACAGGGGAAGGTGGATATATAGAAGCAGTACCAGGAATGTATATAAATGTAGCACTTCTTGATATTGCGTCGATGCATCCTACTAGTCTAATTGAAATGGATATGTTTGGCCCATATACTAAGAATTTTAAACAGTTATTAGATGCCCGTATAGCAATTAAGCACAAGAATTATGACGAAGCTAAAACTATGCTTAATGGAATACTTGCCAAATATCTAACAAGTGAAGAAGCTTCAGAAGACTTATCATATGCTCTTAAAATCGTAATTAATATTGTCTATGGATTAACCTCAGCTAAATTTGAAAATAAATTCAAAGATCCTAGAAATATAGATAATATAGTAGCAAAGCGTGGAGCATTATTTATGATAAACCTAAAGCATGAGGTAAGAGCAAGAGGCTATGTTGTAGCTCATATTAAAACTGACTCAATAAAGATTCCAGATGCAGATGAAGATATAATTAAATTTGTAACAGAATATGGCAAAAAATATGGCTATGATTTTGAACATGAAGCTACTTATGATAGATTATGTTTAGTCAACGATGCTGTATATATTGCTAAATATGATTCACTCGGAATTAGAACTAAAGGTGGAAAACATGCAAATGAATGGACCGCAACTGGCACACAATTTCAACAACCATTTGTATTTAAAACTCTGTTTACAAAAGAACCTATAGTATTTAGTGATATGTGTGAAACAAAGACCGTAACTAGTTCTTTATATTTAGATATGAATGAAGAATTACCTGATGTATCTGATTATGAGAAAAAGCAAGAGATTTGGAATAAAAAGCATGTTGATAGTCTAGGAATCATTCCAACAGCAAATCTTGATATTAAGTCAAATCTAGAAACAGAGATAGCAAGAGGACATGATTATCATTTTGTAGGAAAAGCAGGGTCCTTCTGTCCTATTAAACCTGGGTGTGGCGGCGGTCTTCTAATGAGAGAAAAAGATGGAAAATATTATGCAGCAACTGGTTCTAAAGGATATCGTTGGCTAGAATCAGAAATAGTAGAGTCTCTTAAAAAAGTAGAAGATATTGATAAAAAATACTATATGAAAATGGTTGATACAGCAGTTAATGATATTTCAAAATACTGTGATTTTGAACAATTCATATCTGATGAGCCATATGCAAAAGAATTACCAGATAGTCCTCCATGGTTTGTTCCTTGTGGAGATGAGAAATATAAAACTTGCTTTGAATGCCCTAAATTTGATAATGACGGAACATACACAGTATGTGGATTAGGGTATAACTTATTAGACCAAATACCATTTTAAATAAAAATAAAAGGAGATATAAATATGAAAGCTCAAAGCATTTTAATGGAAAACGCCCACATAGCATTTAGAAACTTTTCGGGAAAAGCAGGAAATTACAACCCAGAAGGTGATAGAAATGTATGTGTATTTTTAGATACCAAACTTGCAAAGTCTTTAGAAGAGGATAATTGGAATATTAAATGGTTAAAACCTAATGATAAAGATGAAGACCCACAAGCATATATCCAAGCAAAAGTTTCATATGATAATATTCCTCCTAAAATAGTTATGATTTCAAGCCATGGGAGAACAACGCTTGATGAAGAATCTGTTGGATTATTGGACTTCGCAGAAATTAGTAAAGTGGATCTTATAATCAGACCATATGAATGGACTGTAAATGGAAAAAGTGGAGTTAAGGCGTACATTAAAAGTATGTATGTAACCATTTATGAGGATGAACTTGAACTCAAGTATTCAGAAGTCCCAGATTCTGCTGTAAATACCATGAAAGATGATGATGCCGATTAAATTTAGAGATTATCAAAAAACAGCAATTGACCAATTAAAAACTGGCTCCATCCTTTGTGGTGGGGTTGGTTCTGGTAAATCATTAGCTGCTTTAGGGTATTACTTCATCAAAGAATGTAAAGGTGAGATTGAGCCTATATATAAACCTATGGAAAAGCCAAGAGATTTATATATAATTACAACTGCTCGCAAGAGAGATACATTTGAATGGGAGAAAGAGTGTTCTCCCTTCTTACTTTCCACACAAGCAGGATTAGGTCAAGTAAATGTAACAATAGATTCTTGGAACAATGTAAAAAAATACACATCAATAATAGGTGCATTCTTTATATTTGATGAACAAAGAGTAATTGGTTCTGGGACTTGGGTTAAAGCTTTCTTAAGTATAGCAAAAAAAAATAAATGGATTTTATTAAGTGCAACCCCAGGAGATACCTGGATGGATTATGTTCCTATATTTGTAGCCAATGGATTCTATAAAAATAGGACTGATTTTATAAGAAAACATGTTGTATATAATAATTATATGAAGTATCCAAAAGTAGACCATTATGTAGAATGTGGAAGACTAATTAATCTTAGACGACAATTGATGGTTAATATGAAATATGTTAGACCAACGCAACTACATTATGAAAAAATAATGGTAAAGTACAACACAATACTTTATGAAAAAATTAGAAAGGATAGGTGGAATATATTTGAAGATGAGCCTATTAAGACTGCAAGTGAGTTATGTTATTTATTAAGAAAAATAGTTAACACGGATTTAAGTAGGTTAGAAGCAGTAAGTAGATTAATTAAAGATAATCCAAAAGTAATAATATTCTATAATTTTGATTATGAGTTAGAAGAGTTAAGAGATTTAGGATTAAAACTAGAAATACTAGTTGCTGAATGGAATGGCCATAAGCATCAGCCAGTTCCTTTAGAAGCTAATTGGATTTATCTAGTTCAGTATACAGCTGGTGCAGAAGGATGGAATTGCATTGCAACTGATATAATAATATTTTATTCCCAAAACTACTCTTATAAAATAATGATGCAATCAGCAGGAAGGATTGATCGATTAAATACACCATTTCAAGATTTGTATTACTATAACATAATTTCTAAAGCCTCAATAGATATGGGAATAGCTAATGCATTAAAAAACAAAAAAAGTTTTAATGAATTAAGTTTTAAATTTTAAAAAATTCTCTCGCATTAAAATCATATGCTATAATAGAAGGAGATAAGATATCTCACTTTTTATATTTTTGAAATACTAATAGAATTTTAAAAGGAGGATACAAGTATGAAAATAAATCAAAAACGGTTATTCTTATTCTTTTATTTTGCCATAATACTAGTATTACCTTTCCTTATTGTTAATAAGATGGGCAATATAATAACACATGCCTCTATAGTATCACAACAAAGTAAGCAGTCAAATATAGTTAGTGATAAAATAATCTTTCTAGTGCATGATGTGGATGTAAATAAAGAATCAGAAAATTCTAAAATAGTTGAAACAGTAGCCCCACCCTCATATTTTATTAAAATTGTGGAAAATAAGATTACTCCAGAATCATTATTAAGTTTATGCACATTTATAGGAGATAAATATTCTATATCACCAACACTCCTATATGCAATGTGTGAAAAAGAAAGTAGTAGATCTATATATGCAGTAAATGGAAGTTGTAAAGGGCTAATGCAGATAAGTGAAGTTTGGCATAAAGATAGAATGAAAGTTTTAGGCATCACTGATATTTATGACCCATATGGAAATGTACTTCTTGCAGCCGACTACATAAGCGAATTAAAAAAAGAAACAACTAATAATATGTATTATATATTAATGAGATATAATATGGCTACAAAAACCGCGAATAGTCTTTTTGCTAAAGGACAGATTTCTCAATATGCTTTAGAGATTGTTTCACGTTCACAAGAACTTGATAAACAAATTGTAGAGTAAGCCATGGCATTAGAGAGTGCTTTTCAAGCACAACTTATAAAAGATCTAAAAAATATATTTCCAGGTTGTATTGTTTTAAAAAATGATGCTAACTATATTCAAGGGTTTCCAGATTTAACAATCTTATATGAGGACAAATGGGCAGTTCTTGAATGTAAAAGAAGTTGTAAAGAGAATGTGCAGCCTAATCAAGAATATTATGTAAAAGAAACGAATTTAATGTCATTTGGAACATTTATCTATCCAGAAAATAAGGAGGAAGTGCTAGATGATCTTCAACTCACATTCAGACCTAGAAGGCCTACACGCATTTCTAGGAGCAAGTAAATACCATTGGGTAAATTATGATGAAGAAAAATTAGATATGGCTTATACTAAATTCCTGGCAATTCAAAAAGGAACAGAACTTCATTCGTTTGCGGCACAATGTATTAAGCTAGGACAAAAATTACCTAAATCTCAGAAAACTTTAAATTCCTATGTTAATGATGCTATCGGATTTAAAATGACACCAGAACAACCACTTTCATATTCATATAATTGTTTTGGTACAGCCGATGCTATTGCGTTTCGTAATGATAAACTTAGAATTCATGATCTTAAAACTGGTAGTACTCCAACTCACATTCAACAATTAGTCGTATACTCAGCCCTATTTTGCTTAGAGTATCAAATAAAACCTATAGAAATTAGTATTGAACTTCGAATATATCAATCTGAAGAAATACTTATTCATGAACCATTAGCTGAAGATATCCATAATATTATGGATAAAATAATTATTTTTGATAAGCGTATTAATAAACTAAGAAGTGGGGAGTAAGTTATGGATGGAGAAGAACTATATCATATTGGAACACCGAGGCATTCTGGAAGATATCCATGGGGAAGTGGCAAAACACCAAGTCAAAGAAATAAAAGTTTTATAAACTATGTTGATGATTTAAAAAGAAAAGGGTTAACAGAAAAAGAAAGAGCTGATTCTTGTGGAATTAGCATGAAGCAATTAAGAGCTAAATTACACATTGCCAAAATGCAGGAAAAAACAGCTCAGCAAGCATTAGCTTTAAAATTAAGTAATTCAGGAATGAATCATGTAGAAATAGGAAAACAAATGGGCATGGGCGAATCTTCCGTTAGAGGTTTACTCGATCCGATTCTTCAAGCTCGAACTAGTGCTACCGTAGTCACTGCAAATTTATTAAAGCAAGCAGTTAAAGATAGGGAATATATTGATATAGGTGTTAACTCTGAATTATATTTAGGAGTAACTAGAAATCATTTAATGAATGCTGTTGCATTATTAGAAGAAGAAGAAGGATATACAACACATTTCACAAATGTTCCTCAATTAGGAACGGGTGGCAGTGGAAAGAAAACAAGTCTTTTAGTATTAGCAGGCCCTGGTGTGGATCATGCAACAGTATTTAAGAATAAAGATAAAATTAAAATGGTAACCGAATATCATTCTGAAGATGGTGGCCGATCTTATTTTGGAATGGAACCACCTAAGAGCTTAAGTTCAAAGAGAATTAAAATATTATATTCTGAAGAAGGCGGAAGCGATAAAGATGGTGTTATAGAATTAAGAAGAGGGGTTAACGATATATCTCTTGGAAATTCTAGATATGCACAAGTAAGAATAGCTGTAGATGGAACGCATTATTTAAAAGGTATGGCTATGTATAATGATAATATGCCTGATGGTGTTGATGTTATATTTAACACTAATAAGAAACTAGGAACACCCGCAGATAAGGTCTTTAAACCATTAAAAAAAGATCCTTTAAATCCTACAAAGGTTGATCCAGATAATCCTTTTGGAGCAGTTCTCAAAGTTATTAATGGTCAAAGGCATTATAAAGATGCTAATGGAAAAGATCAACTATCAACTATTAATATTGTAAACGAAGAAGGTGATTGGGAAAAATGGAATAAATCCCTATCCTCTCAAATGCTTTCAAAGCAAACACCAGCTCTTGCTAAAAAACAATTAGGGATAACTTATTCTAATAAACAAGAGGCCTTTGATGAGATTATGGCATTAACTAATCCAGCTATTAAAAAGAAATTATTAGACTCTTTTGCTGGAGATTGTGACTCAGCGGCTGTTCATTTAAAAGCGGCAGGATTACCAAGACAAGGCTCTCATGTAATTTTACCAATACCTTCTATGAAAGACACAGAGGTATATGCACCAAACTATCTTCCAGGAGAACCAGTTGTTTTAATTAGATATCCACATGGAGGAACCTTTGAAATTCCTAATTTGGTAGTAAATAATAAACAACCTGCCGCTAGAAAACTTTTAGATACTGCCAAAGATGCCATTGGGATAAGTCCTAATGTAGCAAAAAGAATGTCTGGAGCGGATTTTGATGGAGATTCAGTTTTAGTTATTCCTAATAAAAATGGAAATACTATAAAAACATCTGCGGCTTTAAAAGGGCTACAAGATTTTGACCCTCAAGAATCATATCGTGGGCATGAAGGATTACCAGATATGAAAGCGAAAACTAAAGGCGTTGAAATGGGTAAGATCTCTAATTTGATTACAGACATGTCAATTGGAGGGGCTGACGTAGAAGAAATATGTAGAGCCGTTAAGCATTCAATGGTTGTTATTGATGCTGAAAAACATCATCTTGATTATAAACAATCATATGTAGACCAAGGAATAGGAGCACTTAAAAAGAAATACCAATCATATGAAGGATCTACTACAAAGTCTGGAGCGTCTACACTATTATCTAGAGCGTCTTCTGAAATTCGAGTTGATCCTAGAAAATTAAAAACAAACATCAAGAAAATGACAGCACAAGAAGTAGAAGATTATAAAGCTGGTAAAAAAGTTTGGGAGTATTCACCAGAAGTTTATATTCCTAAAAAGAAGATAACGGATACTAATAAAATGACAGAAGAGCAATTGGCAGATTATAAATTAGGAAAAACTATTTATGATTATCCAAGAAAAAAAGATGGAACACCTATAATGAAAGAGATTCCACGTACTATTTCTTCTACTAAATTAGCAGAAACATCTGATGCTTTTACTCTATCCTCAGGAACACGAATGGAAGCAGTATATGCTACTCATTCTAATAAATTAAAAGCACTTGCTAACAGTGCAAGAAAAGAATCTATAATGACAAAGCCTATAATTTACTCCCCCTCTGCTAATATTGCATATGCTCCCCAAGTAGCAACTCTTTTAGCGCAATTAAAGATAGCTGGAAAAAATGCCCCCCTAGAAAGACAAGCCCAGATACTTGCAAATTCCCTTGTTAAAGCTAGAAAGGCAGCCAATCCAGATCTAGATCCTGTTGATTTAAAGAAAATAGTAGGCCAAACTATAACTGAAGCCCGTACTAGAATTGGTGCTAATAAGTATAATATTAACATTACAGACACAGAGTGGGAGGCAATTCAAGCAGGCGCATTAAGTAA
>Ga0302271_10000910_pt1 | contig 29205 bp, 17 predicted proteins | sample III_Bog_N1_1_FD_198767 | JGI IMG/M metagenome (GOLD analysis project Ga0302271, IMG submission 198767) | Peat permafrost microbial communities from Stordalen Mire near Abisko, Sweden - III_Bog_N1_1 | ecosystem: Environmental > Terrestrial > Soil > Wetlands > Peat | place: Sweden: Abisko... | reverse complement strand
AAAAAAACAAACTTTTATAATAAAAAAAAAAAAAAACAAACATAACAAAAAAAAAACCCCGTGGGGGGGGGGGGGGGGGGCCCGGCGAGAGAAAGTAGAACAATTTTGTGAATAAGATAAAAATTGAATTTCAAAAAGGAGATTTTTTTGGGGGATATTTTACATCGTTTAAGAAGTAAAAAATGGAAAAGACATCGGTGTTGGTTATCTCATTAGATTAGGGTAATAGTCTTGAACACGAGGATTCATATTCGTAAACATTCCAGGATATTGTGGATAGAAATTGCCCATATTAGAAGAGTCCAAATTGTTCCTACATCTTTAAGATAAAAACAATATTATTGTCAAAAAATAGTCAAATAATCAATACAAATTAATTTTCTCCCTCTTCATCGCCCCCCACCCCTCACCCCTTCAATATCCTGCAAATTCGCTCTAAAAACGAATAAAAAACTAATTTATTCCTTGTTTTTTTTAGGAAACAACTCCTGTAAACTCTAAATTTAATCTGCCTCTTTCGTTGATTAATTTTTTAGAGCACCCCGCTGCCTCGGATGTTGCGTTGCACCTTAATACCCTACCAACTTCTTCTTCTTCTTTTAAAAATCACATTTTCCAGAACTGACTTTATATTTTCACAATTCTTCTCAACCATTGTCCACATCATAATTTTACCCATAACAATCCTTTAAGTTATCTCCTTTTAAGCTCAAAATCTCTTCTCTATTTTAAATAATTTAAAAGTTGCTTACGTTGACTAAGAATTTATCTGCTGATATTAGCTCCAAGGCAAGGGAGTAAAGAAGAAATTAGTATTGAGTTGGCTTGTGCCAGCATTGGGAAAGTGTCCCTAACTGAATTACATGTGCGAGTGTAAATAATAATTCTTACAAGTGCTTCTAAATGGATGTAGGTTGTTAACAAACGAGCTTATTCTGTAGGAGATTATAGACTTACTCGGAATGAATTGAAAAAGAAAAGAGAGAGAGGGCTTGGAAATTAAATTTTTCAAATATAAATTTATTATCAAATTTGTTTCTTTCTAGCATTCGATTCTCCTAGCATATGATTGGAATTAAACTTAGAATTTCTCTCTCCTCTGCCATTGTTTCTTATTTTTTATGAGGATTCAGAGTTTTTATATTTTTAGCTAATTTATTATTGCAGAGTTTAAACCATTAGATAAAATCTCCTTCACTTTTTTGGTATGTTATTTCTTCAAAATAAAGCATAACAAATAAATGATTTTAAAATATGAATGCTTACCAAAATGAAGCGCATATCAATTGTTCGATTAAATATTGCTCAAGGAGGATCACTAAAATGATCTTATGTTGCTAGGAAACAGATGTTGAGTTAGTTCAGCTTCAAGTTTTCTGTAAGAAGGGTATTCTAGAAAAAAACTATTGATTCTTTAACCTTTCAAAGATGAAATAGACACTGGTTAATAAGGCAGAAAACATCACGAAATAAGGATTGATTTTCTGATTTTCATCTTGATAATAAATTATGTTTTTAAATAGTGCTTTAACACAAGAAAACAAGAATTTATTATTTGTAAAGACATATTTAACTCAACAAAAGAAATGGAAGCAAAAATGTTTGAGTTTTTGTTTAGAAATTTATTCACTGAGGATTTAAGGAAGAGTAAATATAAGAAGATAATCAAACCAGCTTCTGCCTTCAAAATTAATCTTGAAGTGAGGGAGGGAGAGATTAAGATTATCATCTACACAATCATAATAGTTTCTAGTTTTCTGATCTTATTTTATTGAAACCATAAAAAAATAAAGACATTTCGTTGGTTTAAAGTTAACTTAATTCGTTTAAATTAACTAAGAAAGCAATTTAGATTTCAGGATAAAAAAAATATGGTTTTTTATTTAAAAATCACTAAACAAGTTGTAATACAATCAATTGTGTTGTTGATTTATGTGTGTATCATAATGTTGATTGGATTATTTTTAAATGGAAAGTTGTAAAATCAAGAGTTGCATTGTTTGATGTTAACCAATGCACAAGAATTAATAAATATTTTGAATAGAAATGAATGTTTGAAAAATAATTGTAAACATAAAAGAAGAAAATAATCAACTTATATTTTTGGAAGAAAATTATATAATTCACTGAGTTTTAACTTTCTTTTTTTGGACATTATTATTCTATTCCTTCTTTCCTTCTCCCTTTCGTTTGCCATTCAAAGAATTTTCTTTGGCGACTTTCTTAGTTTCTTATTAAACTTTGGAAGTATCATTATTTTCTTCTTTTTCTTATTTATGGGATTTTTGTTATTTAGCCTCTTTAGTTTTCTTTTCATTTTTAGGTACTTTACTGGAAGTTGCAGCTGGAGTTTATTCAATTTTTTCAGTCGATTCAGACTTGGTTTCTGTTTCCTACTTTGATTATTTCGCAGCTTTGTTCTTTAAATTAGCTTTTTTGTTCTTTTTTTCATTTTTTCCATTATTAGATTTTTCTTATCCTTCAACTGCATTATGAACAGTTTCTTCTTTTGGTTCTTCAGCTGTCTCTTTCACTGCTTAGTGAGTTATTTTTTTCTCATCTTTTTTTGCAGAAATCTTAAGGTCTTTCTTTGAGGCAGCATTTTCTTTTCCTTCCCCATCCTTAATATCAGAATGATCTTTCTTTTAGTTTTATGCAAGCTTCTTTTCTTTGAGTGATTTTTACTCTCCCCTCTTTTTCTCTTCCTTTTTATCGAGGATGCTCTTTTGAAGTACTTGCTTCTTTGCCGTCACATCTTCAAATTTATTCATTTCTTCTTCATCCCAATCAAAGTCTTCGCCGTTTGCAGTGACCTCCACAACTCCTTGGGTACCTTGCTTCAGATGAACCTTTGAATTTTTTAACTTTTATAATTAAACTTGCTCTTCTGAATCAGCATGCTTAGTCACATCTAAGTTGACATTTTCAACTTCATTTTTGTTTGATCTAGAACCAGTTTCGAGTTTTTTCAATTTAGCTACATAAAACCCATCCATGTTATGAATATGAGGTAGAATTCTACGAGTCTTCTTCAATTAAGGGTCAAAACGCTTATCTTAATATTTTGTGTAGCCTTCTTCACCAACTTCAATGCCCATGTCGACAAGTTTCACAAATCTATTTTTGAGTGCAAAATCGACAACGCTCTCATTTTCCTGCACTGAAATACTACAAGTTGAATAGACAATATAGCCTCCCTTTTTGCAGCAATCAATAGCAGCAAGAATGAGCTCTCTTTGTAAATGTGCGTGCTTCTGTACGTCGATAAGTTGCTAAAATAATCAAAATGTGAAACATTAGAAAAAAATGGAAGATAACTTTTAATTATTTATTATTTTTACCTTATTAGCCTTGACAGAAGGATCTCTGGCAATAATTCCTAGACCAGTGCAAGGAGCATCAAGTAGAACTCTATCACAGTTAGTTATTATTTTTGTAAGTTTTCTTCCATCGAAGTTTGTCACAATGCAATTATTAATACCCATTCTTTGGACATTGAAAATCAGAGCCTTTTTTAAATCACAACAACAAAAGATTAATTCCAAAATCAAACCTCATCTCTATTCAATATCAATACCTTGTTTCTATCTGCTTTGACATCATTAGCAAAGAGTACACCAGTGTTTTTCATGAGCTAAGCGATGTATGTTGTTTTGCCACCTGGAGCAGCAGCCATATCGAGAATTTTTTCATTTTATTGTGGAGCAAGAGCGATAACAGGCAAAAATGATGAAGCACTCTACAGCATGTAGTGTCCAGCAAGATACTCTGGTGTTGCACCAATAGGGACTTTAGTATCATAGATCTTCAAACCTACTTTAGTCCATTCTGCTAATGTGTCAAGGTTCACACCTCTTTGGATGAGAATCTAAGCTAGTTCTTTTCTTCTAGTTTTGAGAGTGTTAGTCCTAATAGTAACTGGTCTCTGTGCTTCGTTGGCTTCAAGGAACGAAACAAGCTCATTTGGATTGAACATAGTCATGAAGAGTTAAATGAGGTCTCTATTGTAGGAATAGTATTGCATGAGATAATCAGTTAATTCTTCTAAGTAGCTCTATCTGCTGCGATCTTCTTTGTTGTTTTCCTTGAATTTAGCTAGCACGTGAAGAATATCATTAATCTTCATGTTTAATATTGCCTAGTCAGGTTAACCACCTTTTTTGTTCATCATTAGCTCTTCTTTTTCCTAAACGATATGATCAAAAACAACATTAATCTTGAGAGAATATAGTCAATTGGATTATAAAAATGTACCTTCTCTCCTTCTTCTTCCTCATCGTCTTCAGCATCTGCCTTTTTAACATTTGGCTTTAACTTTGGAATCTTATCTCCATCTTCATCTTCTTCCTCATCTTCATCTTGCTCACTTTCTTCAAATTAAGCATCCACATTTCCATCATCTCCACTCACCTATTCCTCTTCTTCCTCATCCTCTTCTTCAATATCATCATCATCTTCCTCATCCATTTCATCCATCTCATCACTGTCTTCTTCTTGTTCTTGCTATTTTTTCTTGAGGATCGCCATCTCTTTCTTCAATTCTGCTGCTGATTTCTTAGTTTTATTCTTGATCACCATTTCTCTTAAATATTATTTCCCTTGATCCTACTTTATTAATCTAATCTGCTTTTTTGTTCTCTTTTTTTGATTCTTTTTGTAATTACCTCAAAAATTAGTTTTTTTCCAAAATGAAAAGATATCTTTAACCTTCATCTATCGTCTTATTTCATTTCATCGCAATATTGCTTTAAATGCTCATATCCCTCTTAAATTTATGCAAATTATATTTAGTCCTTTCAACGAACACTCACACAAAATCTGTAATTATTGATATCATTTTGTTAATATAATTTTTTATTTTTCCATAAAACATAATAAAAAAAGTATCTTTTTGTTTCCATATTTTGTTTTATCTTCTTGATATATTATCTCTTTCTTCTCTCAGTCTTTCCTGAGCTCTGAGTAATGCTTCCAATTATACTATTGATATCTGATACTCTCTAGAAGTGAAACGATATTTGTTGAGAGAGTTCCATCGAAAAATTTCTTAATTGTTCCTTCAGATTTATCACTAATACCACGAAGCTCTTTGAGACCTTTATTTGCTTGTTCTGGACTATTACTGAGCTTAAACACAACATACAACGCAGCAGCTGCTTTTGTTGGGAACTATTCTCCATTCGAAATATCACTATCCTTGATCTACTAACAAAGAGCGAGATATCCTTTATGATCATTCTCCGAAAGATTTGCTTTCTTCGAATAGGTCTCTGCAAAGGTCAACAAATCCTGCTTGAACAGAATATCTGCTATTCTTTCTTTATCCTTGAATGGATCCTTTTTGATTTTGTTGATTAGATCATTGACTTCTTCATAAGACACGCACGTAGTGTAGCATATTTCTTTGAGAGTATTTTCAGGATCATCGTCAGTCATTTTCATGGATTTTAAAAATATGAATATCGCAAGCACAGCCTTTCGCTGCAAGATGTTCAATCCAATCTCCTTTTGTTGAACAACAGGTGGCGCAGTAGTTGTTCCATTAGTAGCACCGGGAGTAACATTTACAGTATTCGCTGAAGCTTAATTTTTTTACTGATCCATGTTAAGAAGTATATTATAGTAGATTTCGATCTCGTAGACATTTCGAGTATCGAATTCGAATTCAGCGCAGTAGTTTCGCAGCCATTTCAGAGCTGTCTTCGAGTTATCTTCTTCGCCCTTTCTTTTCTTTTTTGGTTGGTCATCGATGATTTCCTTGCCAATTTTTATCTTAAAATCCTTCCCATCTTATACAAGACCTCGCATTTTGTTCATCTAATCTGGGTCGTTCTCGTAATTGTTGACTTCTTGCTCGTATGTTTAAAAGTGGCTTTCCACTACATACCCACATTAGAAGCATTTCACGTTTCCCTTGACTCGATCATGCCGCACAGTTTTGCTGTTGCATTTGGGGCACTCTTGGTTTTCTTCAGACATTCTTTGATGAGCTGTTGGAAGTCTTGTTTCTAAGGAGAATTAGAGAGTATTTTATTAATTTTTAGTTTATCTTTCTCTATCGCTCTCTCTCTCTTTCTCACATTATTTTTCGAGACGCCTACAAAGACAAAAAGTCAATTCGATTATGCTGGGTTGATTTATTTGAGTTTTCATAACAAAAAGGATATTATGATATTAAAGCTGATTCGTAATGGTAGATGCGATGCATTGACATGTTCAGTATAAAATTTAAAATAGATTTAGAAAAATAAACACTTTTAATTTAGAAAATGCAAAACAATTGTATGATCTTTATTTATTATTTTTAAAGAGAAGAAGAATTGCATTATTCCCTCTTTTCAACGCATGTGCACAGCTTTTCTATCCTATAAAAAATATGGAACAGCTTTATCAGCTTCTGATTATCGTTGAGTAATAGTTGAGAAACCTGAATGCCGAAATGCATTATTCACATCACATCTATTTGGAGTATTAACATGAGGAACACATTACCTTTACTCGATTACTTTGTAGATATCAAAACCGCAAGCATTACCATCATCTTAGTAGAGATTATTTTGCATGCCAAAAGTATTATTCTGCTTTTGCTATGAATAACGGAGGTCCTTGGCAATAGGCGAAGTGAAATAATCATTTCCATTGATTTGCTGTTGTTTACGAAAACTAAAAATAGGTTGAGTCTATTCTGATCCGTTATTTTAGTATCCAGAAGATAAGCTTGTCTGTGAATATTTCTATTCTTGTTATTTCAGCTTCGAGCAGTAGATATCATTAGATTATTATGGTAGATATGCCATTTAAGGATAATCTAAATTCAATCGTCTATTGTTATGATTTTCTTTGTTATCTTCAAAATACTCTGAATCATCATAATATTTCTCAAATTCTTCTTCATACTCAACCTATTAAGGAGACGGTCCAAGGATTTCATGAATAATATTAGATTCATGGACTCCAAGAATCTTTCTCGGATGAAGCAATATCTTGTCGGCATCCGAATAAGAAAGTCGCTTCGTTGTTGTTTTCAGAGGAGAGAAAGTTGTATCGTTAAACTATTTATTTTCATTAAATTATTAGAAATGTTGACCAGGCATAAATGAATAAGGCACTTGTTGTTATTGTTGGCTGGGGTGCTTAAGGGGATATTAGTAAAGAGTGTTTTCTTATCGGGAGATTGCCCCATGCTAAAAATATGCTTGCTATTATTACTGTTGAGCTCTACATCTCATGAGCATCTCGTGCCTCACTAGCTTCTCTCTTTCTTGATCCTGTCTATTTTGAAAAAGATAAGAGTAAAACCAATTGCTATATGTGAAGATAAAAAGAATTCTTTACTTCTTCTTGCCAATAATGTATGAAAGTAGAATAATGACTGGAACGAATACCAATATTAGCCCTATTGTGAGTGAGTGCATTTTGGCGCAAATACTAGAGAAAAACCTGTCTTATTGTTTTTGTAATTATTTTTTAACTTTTTTTTTTGATTTTTTTTTCGAAACGTCACTTCTATTCAGCTGATTTCTTAACGTCTCCTAACTCAAAAATTATTTTATCCTTTTGATTTTAATTGACAGAGACTATTTTGAAATTAACATGAGCTTATATCAATACACACCTTCTTGGTGAGAGAAAAAAGAACGAATTCAATTTATGAAAGACTCTTCTCTTTTTTTTTTCATGAATAAAAAACTCCAACAAAATAAATAAATAATTAATAAAATCAAATTATTAAAAAATCATATAAGCTTGTTAAAATTTAATAATGTTATGTTTTTTTCTTATGCAATTGCAGACACAAAATACAACTACTTCAAATAATTGATAGACTCTTGATATGTCCTAGGGATGATTTTAGTTATTTCTTAAAATTATCCCCAAAGATGAATCCTAAGAGAACGATCGAAAGTTTAGACAATACCTCTAGTCCTTTGAGCTGATTGAGTAGTTTTTAGAAGCTCAACTCTGTAATTAAAGGCAGACTCTCAAAATGAAGTTTGCATACCTTCAAGTCTTGCAATGAACAAATCGATTTTGCAAGGGAGTAAATCGATTCGTCGTCGCACTTCAATATATTTGCCAATAAGAGATTCATGTCTTCAAGGAATTCAAGGCGTGTGAAAACTTTGAAGATTTCCGATAGTGATTGGGAAGAAAGCTAGGTAGCACTGGATAGTTGCAGTGAAAACGTAGTGAGTTTACAAGGCAAAGAAGTTAGAGAATTAGCTAGCGATTTTGCTGAGGAATCAGTTATGAGACTGCTTTCATATAATTCCAGCTTAAGAGTTGAAAGCGAAAGCAGTTTTTTTAGGGCTTATGAAAAAGTAATCAAAACTGAATCCGTGAAGATAGGGGTTGCGGCATGAAAAGTTTTAGTTTTTAGAGTGAGAGTGTTCAGCGATCCTAAAGGAGTATGATTGAGTGCATTCACCCATTATTATAACTAATTCCAAGTAACTTCTTTAGATTCACTAAACTAAATGCTTAAGGAATTTAAATTCTTCATTTAAAATGAAAATAACGGCTCTACGAAACTAGTCTTCAAGAACGATCGCTCTATGATATCGCGAACTTCTTTGATTACCTACTTGTTTAGACTAACTCCTCTGCAAGTACCTGCTCCGCTTTTATCAATGCCACATTGGTGAACTCCTAAAACATAATATTCCCTCTCAGTCGCACTGGTTTGAGTCGAGAATACAATTGGACCTCCATTCATGCCTGAGGCAATACCACTACTCTCATACTAAAAGAATTATGAAGACGTTGAAGGCTAAGAAAGATTTTTAATTACAGAAATTTATTAAACTGTAGTGTTATCCTCATCTTCATCGTCTTTTCCTTCGATTGGATATCCATGGACTTCTAAGCCTTTTATTGAGTCTAGTTTTTCAGTGCTCATTAGCCCTAGATAGCCAGTTGATAGGCCTAGTGGCTCACTTAAGATTAATATTGCTAAATCATACTCTTGCGCTTAATTGATTAATGTTGGTTTATTGTAAAGATTCTTATATTTTTCTAGAACGATCCCTCTGGCAACATCAACTTCTTTGAAAGCTGTCTTTTGAGTTCGTAAACCAGGTAAAAAACGCACTTTTAGGATTTTCTTTCCTGGGTATGCATGACTGTGTAAAAGATGAGCGGAAGTCAATACGTGGTTAGGTCCTACCATGCAGCCTGAACCTCGAACAGTAATTGAATCAGAGAATTAGACTTCCACATATCCTATTGCGGTTTGGGGAAACTCTACAAGCATTTAACCTGTAGATTTTCTTGCTGAAGAAATGCCTTAAGATTAACCTTCAGGAGGTACCTTAGCAGACGAGATTAAATGAGGAAGTTGACCTTCTTTATCTCTGAAAGAAGGATCTAATGGAGGTGAGTACTTTGACAAAATAGTCCCTTTATCTGAAAAGAATCAATGAACATTAACATTTGAGAGCATTAAAGAAATTGTTGACATTTTATAGTGCTAAAAATTATGAATGAGCAAATATGTTATATATGTGAGTGTGTGTGTTTCTCTTTACTTTAAAAGAACGCATTTAGATTATTGATGTTTGCTAGATCATGTCCAGGTTCATAGCGCAGGAACTCAGTATCAGGTGGGGTTGTATTAGATGTATAAAGTGTCCTCTATTCTAATCCTTTGATTGTCTTCATGAGTTATTTTTATATTTCTTCTTCTCTTCCATACTCCTCATAGTCCTCATCGATATCGTCTATGTACTCCATTGGCAAATCTGCTAAGTATTTTTTCAATAACACGCTCAATATTTTTGATTCTTTTATTTTAAATTATTTTTTTAATTATTTTGTCATGTTGAAATATCTATCTTTTTAATTCAGGACTGGCCATAAGAATTTACATATAAATGTTTCCAATATTTATTATTCTTTTATGAACAATAAATAAAATGTGATATTTTAGTAGTAATACTTAAACCCACACTTTTCAATCAACAGCAACCCTATTTCTTATCAGCCAATGAATCTCTATCACTGTGTCTTGACTATGCGTCTACATCTATTATAAAGTCCCTTGATTTTAACTTTTCATAGATTTCTTTGCATGACAAAAATTCAAAAAGAATTAACTTAAAATAATATTTTTCCAGCTTTTTGCTTTGATTTGAAATATGTATGTTACTTGTGAAGAATATTTCGAAGACTTTTTCAATACGCTCGTTGTCAAACGAATCAAGTGCAGATATTTCAGTGAAATAAATCTCATTGTCTTCTTGCTGTAAAATACTCTTCGCTTCTTAGTATTCAACTTTCCTTTAATTCACCAGATCCCTCTTGTTGCCGATTACAAGAATCAGAGGTTGCTCATCGATGTACATGCAATGACATTTGATTTCGTCTATCCAATTTTTAACATTCTAAAAGGATTCTTCTTTGCATACATCGTACACAACGACTGCTCCAATTCCTTTTTTGTAGTGACTTTCAAAACGCAAAATGATGTCTAAAACAAGTTTAAAGTCTAATCCTTTCATGCATTTACTGCTTTGTAATTCCTCTGAATTTCTCTTGTCCTGCAGTATCCCAAAGCTGTAAAACCATCAATTTGTTTCTCACAACATGCTCCCACTCATAGTACTACTGTCCAAGAGTTGGAATATACTTGTTTGCATTTCTTTATTTCTGGAGGATCCTATTTATTGTTTTTAGAAACAATGAGTGATTCATCTTCTGATGGATTGAGAGAAATAATATTACTTGCTGAGAATTTGACTTTTCCCAACTCCAGCATCTCCTACAAAGAAAACTGAAGAGAACAAAAAATAAGAGAATCTCTATTGACTCGAAAAAGGAATGAGGCATGCGAGAGGTAGATAAATAGGTAAGAATGAAAAGATGTTTATGCATGGTACTTTTAAAATACTGTGAAGGTGCCTCAGAGGAAGAGTTTCTTTGCTCTGGATTGCTTGATTATTGTCCCATTTAGATTAAAAATTTTTAATCCAAATAGCGTTTACTCTTTCCTTTTTTTTGCGGAGATGAAATTTTATTAAATTTTGAAAGATTTTCTATTTCAAGTTCAAAAGATCCAATGCCGCAAAAAAAAGGAATGTTCAGTTAGAAGTAAAACTCTACAAACAAAGTTAAAATAAACTACTTTTGCAATTATTTATTTCATGAAAACAACAAGAATCAGAAACGAAGAAGAAAAAAAAAATAAGATTTTTAGTATTTCATCTTGCATATGTTCGAATATTTAGTCAATTAGAAGCATCTAAGTACGCTTTCAGATCAAATTTCAGAACTAGATCATCAACAATATTGCTGATTTTATCGTTTTATCCAGCAATTTCTTATTCAATCACATCTGCAACAACTTTTAGATTTTTAATTTTCTTGCTGCTTTCTAAGATTACTTCTATTTAATTCCTTTGTTTCATGTACTCTATCATCTCTTGCGGCTTGATATCGTTCATGTACTACTTTTCATCTCTCCTTCTCTGCAGTCTCACTAATTATTTCACATTATACACAATATCAGGGCGAATCGTAGAAACCTTTAAAAATCGAGGTTTGGGATTCTGTAGATTATTCAAAGACTGTGATCTTTTGGAATAGTCTTCTAGCCCTTCTCCCTCGTTGAAATGAGAATAGAATTTAGCTCTATTAATAGGTTTTTGCGCATTCTCTCGTTCAGCTCTGTAACTCTAATCTTTTGCTTCTTTCTTCAAAGCACTGATTTTAAATGGCAAAGAACCTTTCCGAGAGAGATGATTAGCTTCTAAAATTGAAGCTGCTTCCTTTTATTAAACTTATTAAGACCTTCTAGCTTCATGGCTTTATTACTTTTATCGTACTTGTGTTCTTTCAACGATTTTATCAAGAGTTGAAGCGTTACACAAATTCAAAGCTCGCAATAGATTTCTCTGATGCTCGCTGATATTTTCACCTGTTCCTGAAGTTAACCCGAAGAAACTCACTGAAGGCAACTTGACTTCACTCTTCGATGTTAAATCCTCTTTCTTTAAAGCATTGTTAGTATTTTTCATTGCAATATCATTGAGCAATTAAGAAGAACAAAGAATTGGCTATGATGAGATGTTACCAATCTTTCCAATCTAATAATTAGAGTTCAATTCATTATTTAGTTGATCTGGATTTCCTTCTAAACCATTCTTCTAATTCGCTGGGTGTATTTCACTAAATTATGTTGCCATGTTTTTATTTACCATGTTATTATTGTTTGTATTTATCGTTTATGCTTAGAAAGACGTCGAAAGGATTTTTTCATTTAGCTTTTTCATCTATTCCGCAACATCTAAGGACATGCGGCTTCGATGTAAATACTCTTCGATGCCTTAGCTGTTTGCTATGCCTAAGTTCGTTTGACTTAAATTTAGACTTGCTTATTGACCAAGCTGCTCTTTGAATTCTTAGTCAACTTAGAGTGTTACATTCGAAGGAAATGAATTTAATGTTATCTTTTCTTATTATTGCGTATTCTTCTTTTTGGTGTTAGTATTGCTGGTTTGAGTGTTAAATCCATTATTGCTATTTAGCTTAGGTGTTTTATGAGAATTGCTGAGCGCACTTTAAGAAGAAGCATTTTGAATTGGAGGCAGTTCAAGTTTCTCAAGGTTTCCATCTTTTAACCCTTTGTTACTGGGAAAATGTTTAGTCTTCATTGGAAAAAGCTGTGATAAAGAGAAATAGAGAATGTTTTATCAAAATTTGCTGTTTTTTTATTGTTGCTATTATTGCTTTTTGTTTTTTGTAAACAGAACTCAAAATGCATTAATGGAATTTATAATTTAGATTTCTTCTATTTCTTCACAATATAACCTTCACTTGTTGTTTAAGTTATTTTCGGCTATGTGGAACTACGTCACGATGCCTTGTTCATTGGTATTAGAAATAAAAAATGAATTATTTATGAAGATTATTATTTGAATTAATCTAATAAATGTGAGAAAAAAATCACTTTCAAAACAGAATCTGCATGTTGTATTAATAAACATTTTTGTTCTACATGCAGTAATGTCAAAATACAAGTGTGCCTAATCATTAAACGACTTATTTCAAAGCTTAGAATAATAATCTGGATACAAAGCGCTAGAGTTACGGAAGGAGGTGATCGAAGTAATTTGTTCAATATCCTCTGTTTTGATGCGCTCTGCTTTAAGAACTTCATTTTCAGCTGCATGGACTTGACTCACGAAATGTACTTCTAGTCTCTTTTTCAATCCGAAGAATAAATCAGTGTATAACTGTTAGATTTCTTCGATTGTGATCTTCTCAATCAGCTCTAATTTCTTTGCCTCTGTGAATAAAAAATCATTGATTTAAAGTTTAGAAAAAATAAATGAAATATTGTTTAACTTTTTGAGTTTAGAATCATTTTAAAATAAAAATGAATAATCTGTTGTTTTACTTCTATCGAAAATGAGAGTATTGTTGGAGATTTCAGCCCAGTTTTTGGCAGTTTCTTCAAAGACACTTTGATTTTTCTATTTGAGATTCGAAATGATGGATGCTTTGTATTGAGCGAATTCTTCATTGCTGAGTGCTTCAATTTTAGTTTTGAAATCAACTAAGAAAGCATCTATCCTTTTCGCAAAGAATTAAGGTGGTTTCACATCAGATTAGACCATGAACACAAACCCCATCACACCGCGAGTAATGTTTAACGAGCTCATTACAACATAGCCCAGTTATTCATCTGTACGAAGTCTATCGAAGAATGGAGTCTTAATGATTTAATTCAAAATGTCTAGTTTGATTTCAGTTGTTAGAGACTCATGATCATACTGGAAATTCACGAAAATAGCAGAATTTGTTTCATGTGCATCTAAGAGTTTCTCCCAGAATACTGTTTTACTAGGAAGCTAAATCGCTCTGGCCGAAGGAATCTCATCTAAAGTTAAGCCTTTTACTTTTTTGGCTTCTTTTAATATCTCCTCAGCTTCAACTGAGAATTTCAAAACTGCTTCTGAAGTTAGATTTCCTTAGAACAACCATTCAAATCGAAGTTTATTCATAAAATTCTTTTAGAATTAAAGGAATTCTTCAAATGTGACAGATTGTAATGTCGGCAGGAGCTCATCTGGGTTTAAACCTCTAGTTGATAAAAACGGAGTGGAGTAATTCACTAAAAGTTGATATGGTTGTGCCTTTTAGATATTCTGATATCCTCTCATGAGCTTTTCATATTGGATATCGAATAATACCTTGTCCGTGCATTCAAAGTTAGCTATCAAGGAGAATAATTGCTTAGCAAATGGAGCAAGGGAATCGTTAAATCCTCCTACAACAACTTCCAGTGAACAATCTGCCGGACTTAACTCTGTGCCTAGGTAAGCCATCTCAGCCATGTAGGAAATTTCACGCATTTATTCCTTTAAGAGGTTGTTCCAAAGTGCAAATAATACTTTGCTTTTTGTCGACCCCGAAAATGCTGGGAAAGATATCTTTGACTTCAATAACGCCTTGGGTTTCTTGAACTCATTGTCTTGTTTAAACCACACGGTAGAATCCTTTTCATTGCGGATCAGCTACGGAACCTTAGGTAAAATGTCGAAATCCTTCGCGAAGATCTCCATGCTTTTAGGTAGGAATTAGTTTCTTTCGATAAGATTGAATCCTTCGCTGAGTTTATTATCCAACAAGATCTCTTTCAAGCGCTAATCAATTTTCGAAAATGTGTATTTTGTCTTGTAAATTGGCTCAACTAATTCGCATTCACTTTCGAAACTCTTAGAAATCACATTAATCCTCACATTCTCAACAGTCAAGGCATTTAAGGTCTGCTAGATTAGAGCCTCCTCGAAATTCTCATTGAGATAAGGTAATATGAGAACTTCCTCAATGGGGTAGCTTTGCATTCTGCTGGCGAGAGATACAGCGTATCCTTAAGGGTGTTCATTGTCTTTATTGTTAAAGTTAAGTTGATTTAGCAGCTTGACTTCATCGAATACCCATCTATTGACACCTTGCTTCTTGAGCATTGCAATGTAGGCAAATACGATTTGCAAAACTGTCTCATAATTATCGATACCCTTGTTTGTAAGTTGGATTTCAATAATCATGAGACTCCAGCTGTCCATTTCGTTTTATCCACCTGCGGAGAGTTCAACAGCTAATCCCTTTGAGATCAAAATACTAAGCAAACTGTTCTTTCCTTCATGCCCTAGAAGATGAGAAATATAACTCGATGGGCTGTTCTTATAGTGGACTCGCATATCAGGCAAGATAAATTTCAAGGAGAGCTAGCAAAAAAATACACCAAAAATGTTAAAACGATTGTAGTTTGCGGAGATATTGTTTTGATAACAAAATTGGATTTTAAAAAAAATGTAATTTTTTGTTTACTTGATGGATATCTTTGACTGGTGTGATTTTCCAGAGTGTCCCTAGGTTTTCTTAAGTAAAAGGCAGCTATGAGAACGATGGTTTAGCAAAATCAGAGTTAGGGATATCTGAGAATAGTTTCTCAACCCATCCTTCCATGGCTTAGATCTCTTAATTGGAAACAATAACCAGCCTCATTAGATTTGCACTGTAGAATTTTGTGTAGAAATTGATGAGATCATCACGGATAGTTGGATGGTTCAATGTCGAAAGATCTCCTGTGCCGAATTTACAGAATTCATTTCCAGGCAGTGCAGAACTCCTGAATAGCTGAATTAAACGCCAATTATCTTGCATCAGATTCTTTTAGTGCTCACTGTGCACAGCATTCATTTCTTTTTCAATGCAACTTTAACTAAAAAGAGGTTTACTGAAGAACTAGGAAAACCTATCAAGAGCACCTTCGATGGAAGCATTGGAACAACCAAAATAGTAATTGGTCTCCATTGAACTAGTGTAAGCATTGGAATTTCCACCGTTTTTAGATAAATATTCACTGTATTCACTTTGATTTGGGTATTTCTCAGTACCCATGAATAGCATATGTTCTAAGAAATGAGCTAGTCCTGGACGCTTAAAGTATTCAACAAATAGAAGTTAGAAAAATAATTAACTCAAAGGAGATCAATTTTAAATGGATGTTTACTTCAAAAGGGTCTTAAAGATATCCGACATTGACATTCATAGCAGCTGCTGATTTGTCTGCTTTAGAATCTGAAACCAACAAGCATTGCAGCTTATTACGCAACGTAATTGATTTGTAGTTCCTAATGTCACTAGTGCTTTTGATGATCCTTGAGATTGTACTCATAATTGGTTCCTTTATTTGAAGCCTTTTTTAAGTTTTAAAAATTATTAAATTCTTTTTTTGTTAATGAATTTAAGAAAGTTCACGATCAATTTTGTGCTTTTTCAGGATCTAAAATGAAGAGAGCATTTCCATATCAGAGTTCTATTCTCATTTCAAAAGGGTTAACTGTTTCTGCCCTTATTGGCATCACACCTCTTACGTCTATATCATAAAGGATTATTTGATATCTTCATGCTTAAAAAATAATGGTCTGAAAAAATAATTAATTAATGAAAATAAATGATTTTCTCTTTCAAAAAAAGCATTTATTTAATCTTTTTGTTTACCAGCCTTTAGGCCATTCTCGTCTTTATTTCTTAATTATTTCTTTACCCCTCCATTGTTATGAATGGTTAACCCTGTGATCTGTTTGATTTTTATTTATCTTTGTAGATTCCTTGTGTTAAACAAATCTAAAAAGACTTTTTTATTGTTGGAGAGTGGATAAATCAAAAACAAAAAAAGTTTATTATTTTTCGATTCAAAAGAAAGAGATGTCTAACTACGGCTCCCCCTTCAGAAACACAGACTCTGGTATCAAAATCAGAGACTCCGAAAACGAAAAGCGAGTCAAACTTGCCTTCGAAAACTTCTGGAAATCTAAGGAAGATGGTAGAATTATGCACAATTTCAAGACATATTGCGATCATATTAGTTTTTTCAGCGTTCCATCTTGCATCTTCTTATGTTATTTATGTTTTCTTAGATAAAGAATTCTAGAAGAAAATCTAGACTTCTATCAGTAAAAGCACAGCCACTAACTCGAGGATCATCGCACCTATTGTTGGACTTCTGGTGAGTTTTAAGAATATTTATGAATTATAAAGAGGAATTTAAAGAAAAATGATGCAAATTACACAATAATATGAAGCAATAATATGGATTATGTTTCCAAATCTTCAATTATTCCTCATTAGATTTTAGTATTTTTTGGAGTTAAACCTTTTTAATGTCTGAATAAAATATAAAAAACAGGTCGGTAAAAGCTTCAATGATCTGTTCTGCAATCCAAAGCACTCCTACTTCAGAGCATACATTCTCTTTTTAACCGGAATGGCTGGTTATTACGTCGGTTCTGATACTTACAACAGATACGAGTTCTCTCTGTACACCAGAAACTTCCACCTTTTCCCTGAAGAGCTTCAACAAGCTTTAGTGAACGGTGATGCTCGTTACTGCACTCAATGGTGGTAAAAATGAAGTTAGATTTCACTAGAAAACATGGGGATAATCTGCAAGACTTTGGAAAATAAGAATTATATTGACTTTTCAAGAATAAATGTGTTTCTTTTTTTCTTTGTCTTGCGTTAATCATGAATCGATTGGAAATTAAACACAAATACCAGTTTGAATATAACATATGATCTAATTATTTTTGAAGAAACTTAAAAGTATGCCCAGAATATACAGTTCAGAAGGAATATATTATGATTAGAGTGTTGTTATTGTCGTAAAAAGTATTCGCTGATCTTTATCTCATATTTGTATGGTTTAAAGAAAAATATATTATCGCTTTCTACAATAAATCGAGTTATCTCTAATTTTCTTTCTTCCAAATTTCCAAACGAAATCTTCTTAAGCTACAATAATAGACTTTTCTCTCACTGCTTAGTTGAAGTGAGGCATTTGCAAGTTTTTTCGTCACAGAACGGAGCATTCGTTGTGAATTTACACCCGCAAAGATTCATGGAGTCAACAGCTTCCTCGACTGTGAACTTGTATGGCTCAAAAGATGTGCCTTTGTGTTTTCCATCGCAGAATGGCTGATGAATAAGAAGGACAGTCATGAAAAGGTTATTTAGAATTAAACAAAGCAGAAATTACTTAAGATGTGCTGAGTCCGCAGGAACACCAGAAGTATTTTTTAGTTGCCATCTTAGGATTGAGAATCTAACCACGAAAAAGAAGGGGAAATGAGACAAAAACAAATTGCTTTTTTAGAAATCAACCTTGTAAGGTCCAAGGAGAGGAGAGATAGGAACTGGTTTGGCTGTTCCAAGAGATCTATCTGATTTTTCACCATTATATTATTTAACTTCAACAACAACATCGTTAAACTTCGATTCTTAGACAGCTTTTTGAGTGACGATGAATTCTTCAGTAGGAATTGATTTGACCTTCTTGAATGACTAACATCTAATGGTTGCTAAGCCCTTAGATAATACTTAAGTAGATACTTTGCTAAACATTTTTTTAGTAGTTTGTGTAGTGTCTTTATTAAATTATCTTTTGATCTTAAAAATTAATTAACTTTGGATCTTGTATTATACTTCTCCTCTCTCTGTATGTGAATGTATCTTTATTCATCTCTAGTTGCTTATCCGATTTAGAAGCTCATCGAAAATTCGTATTTAATTAACCATTCGTGACACAGATCCACAAAAAAAGATTGATTCTAAAAAATGAAACTAAATTGTTCTCAGAACTCAAAATTTTTTGGTGAATGAAGGAGTTAGAAGCAGTATTTAAAGTAAAATTCACTGGATAGACAAATTTAAAACATGTACAACATATTTGTCTTTCCACCATCGAATTAATTCTATCTTGAATAAATCATCAATCAGTCTCATCTTCTTCTTGATCCATTTCCAAGTCAAACCTCTGAAATCTTGTCGATTAAGGAATTTAATTCTAGTGAATTTATTCTTTTTAGTTTTTCTGCTCATTTGTTTTCAGAAAGGGCTCTTCTCTTGAAATTTCCTCTGCAGCTTTGAGAGACAGATCTCCATCTAAGCCGGATTATTAATTCCATTGGTAGTTATCTTTCTTCTAGCTGCTTTTACTGTCGTGTTTCTTCGGTGAATGCAGTTTATCTTCGAAACTGAGCCTGAAATTACTCGAACTATGCTAGTAATTATCAATATTTTCCTCAGTTACCATTTTTTCAGGGTGAAACATATTATTATTATTATCAACTTCCTCTCCTTCTTGCTGCTATTCTTCTTGTTAAATATGCTCACAATTGAGATCAATACGCAAAGATTATTATTGCTCACCATTTTAACATTTTCTTCCATTGTAATTGCTATTTTTATTATTCCCAGTTGTTGAAATGTTATTTGATGAAAGTGATAAATCTCTAAAAGATCTAATTTAATTTTGAAGGAAATACTTCTATTATGAGTACACTACAGGAGAAGATAACTGTTGCTGTAGTTGTATTGGCTGTCCGGCTGAATTCAGCGTTATGTTCATTTTTAGAAAATTGTTGATATAGGAATGTGAAGGTTGGTTCTGATTCTAAGTAATATTATTTAAATTATTTTTAGCCACTGCGTTTTTGTCATTCTTTGTGATGAGATTGTCAGGTTTGATTATTGTTATTATTCCGTTAGTAAAAGTATCAGGCGTGTTTTGTGCTCCTTGAGAACTAGAAGGTAGAACCATTAAATTGGGTGTTTTACTCTCGTTGTTGTTGTTGTTGTTGTTGTTGTTGTTGTTGTTGTTGTTGTTGTTGTTTGGAGAATAAGATTGTTTTTCTGAAGAATCTACTAGGTTAGAATTCCCAAGATTCTGCTAATTTATCTATTTCTCAGAATTATCTTGAAGACTTTTATTCTTGTGATCTCCAACAAGGGGATATATTTGATTCGTGTTATTATCCACTTTGGATTAGTTGTTTGGAAGACCAGAAGTATTTGGCAGTTTTTAGAAACCATTTTATGATGCAATCTCTTAATTTTATGGTGGCTATGAGCTTAGAATCTACTATTATAATAGCGCTTAAAGCAGCAGCACTTGCTGTTCTGTGGTGCTTTGAAACAATGGAGAAAAAGCAGAAGGAGTTGAATTATTATTGCCTTAGTTTGTTGAAGTTTATGTGTTATTTTAGGTTGTATTGGAGAAATCATTTTTGGTATTTGAAATCGAAAGGAGTTGTTGCAATGCGAGCTTTTATAGGGCATCATTTTCAACAAGGCCATTGTGATTCTAGATGCTTTGTTGGTTGGTTTGTGCTTGCTTAGTTGGTGCAGGAGAAGCTCGGGCTAGTTGTGTTGGCATTTTCAATTGCTACTAAGCTAATTAATTGAGGACTGCTTGGTATGGCGAAGAAAATGAAGGCTGTACTGGCCATTTTGGAGTTAATTCTTATGGATATTTTGAAGATAAAGGCTAAGGGGAAGAATAAGATAACTGGGATAATTACTTTGAAGTTTAATTCGTTTAGAGTAGGGCTTGTGGTCTGATTGGACTAGGTTTTTGCAAGAAAGAAGGAGATTGTATTGAGTCTACAGTTTGCTTTGGTTATGGAGATTAAAGAACTGATGGGATTAGCTGCATTTGCTGCTGGTTTAGGAGCTATGAATTGAGTTGTTTTTGAATATTCTGTTGTTAAATGAAGGAAGAAGTCGAAGAAATAGGTAATTTATGTGTATTATTGTTGGTGTTTGAAATAGCTTAAAAAGCAGATGAAGCAAGCTACGACTGAAATTGAGAGTTATTAAACGATGCTGTTGCTTCTTGTGTTAACGATGGCGGATTAGATGGGCACGAAGCAGTTTTTATTAGAGGATTATTGGGAAGTGTAGTAAAAATATTGTTGTTTTGAATGGATTTGGTATGCATTTCAGGGGTGGAAGGAGTCAATTCAGAATTTTGTTTCTTCGTAGGAGGAAGGTTGAAGCCAACTTGAGATCTAGCATTGTTTTGTTAAGTACTTTATGTTGTTTCAACTTCAGTTGCTGTAGTTAGATTGAAGGTATTGTCCTGGTTGGTTTGAGAAAATGGAAGATTATCTAGTTTTTGAGGTACTGCAGTAACCGTAAAAGAAAGCAAAAGAGGCTTAGTTGTGGGATTAGCAGCAGCAGCATCGGTGGATTCTAAAATGGGTTACGGGCATTTATCTTTATCCATATTGGATGGTAATTCTGAATTTGCCACATGATTGAGTGGTTTTTGTGGGGTAAATGATTGAACTGTGTAGACTTTGCTGGCTGGGGCTTTATATCTGCGTGAGAAAAAAACAGAAAACAATAAGAGATAATCATCAAGAAAATCAATAAATTTATTTGAATGGATGCTTGTTTCTGCTTGTTTATATGTATTTTTACTATTAAAGTAGGGTTTTTTTCATACTGAAGTCATTGTTATTCTGCAGAAAAGTCGCAACTAAAGCGAGTTTCTCTTTTTAAACTACTTGGTTCTACTGCGCTATCAATTGTTCATTGCTCTAAATCAACAAAGAATAAACACATTATTAAAGATCTAGATCTAGGCAAATATTTCAATGATTTGTGCATTAGTTTAAAGTATTTCAACCTCTTCAATGGGTTATTCTGGATGTTGAATATTGAACTTCCCAAGAGCTTTCGTAAGTGCTAGTTTCAAAGCTTACTCCTAGTTTATATCCTCAATATCAGTGTCGCTCTTCAAAATCATTGGTAGAATATCCTTCAATGGTTGAGTGAGCCCTATAATTTTGTGCTTTAGAAGAACATCTCCAGAATTACCACTCAACCTATCCAAATTACCGATATGATTGTGGTTGTTGTTTCTACTATGACTAATCAAGATACTGTTGATGTCTCTTATGGTGTTAAGATTCGTAATAGTTTTAAGTAGATTCTCAATTTTATCTAGTGCGTCCTCAGATAGACTGCTTGCATGATCTAACAGATGCGTAGTTAGATCGAGTTGAGATAATTTTGCTTAGATCGTGTTGGTACCTCCTTTAATATCACTCAATGACTATTATTATTACTAAATATATTCTCCTGTTCTTTACTCCTCTTCAGTTAGAGCTAGTTTTCCACTTCTCAACATGCTTTCACGTGTGTGCAGGTAAGTTTTATCAAATATCTAACGATTTGCTTATTTTTTCTTCGATTGTACTTTATCCTCACTTTCAGCGTATTGAATGATATTCTCCTTGAAGAGTTTATCAAAATCAGTCTCGTAATTGTGCATTTCATAGGCGCCTTATGCCATTAACTGGTCTAATGCAATCTAAGCTTCTTCTTTTACTTGTCTTAAAAGAAACAAACAAACTGATCAGATGCTGATTTTAGACTTTTATGTGCATGAATAATTGTGCTTAATGCTATGATATAAATAATATGTTTGTGATTATCAACTTGGTTTTGGTTTTCTGCTGAGATTTGGCAATAACTTTCTTTCCTCGTATGCATTTCACTGTCTCCTCGCTTTATCTATTTGAAAAGTAGATTCATTTATTGAATATTTAACTGCAAAAATCTTAACTAATTCCAATGTACTTATTAGCCTTTCGCTTTTTAGCATGATTAGCAGTTGCTGATTGAACTTAAGGCTTGGACTTGCTAGGTAGCTGGATGGGTTTCTATTTTTCTTCCCAAATTCTTGACGAATTCTATTATGTTTACCTTCGCTTTCGTTCACCCTTTTTATTGTAAAAATCAACCATAAATTAACTGAAAACTACATGACTTCTCATAAATCTACATACCTCTTCGAAAGCCATTCTTGAACTTTCACTCTAACAGCTAGGTTAGGGTTTTTGCTAGTTGATTCTATTCGGTTAGTTTGTCTTCTTCTTCTCCTTGTTGTCTCTACTCACACTTAATAAACTTCTAGTCTCTCTTTCTTTTTAAAATCTTGATTCAATTTTTGCTATTAGAGAATGCTTTAACTCTAGCTCCCCGCCTCTGTGCGCGCCGAATAACTCACCTAGCTCTTTTTCCCGCACCTTTAATTAAATCAGAAAAACAAGTACAAAAAGAAGCAAATATCCAATTAATTATTTGATTTCTTGTTCTCCATCCCTTTAGATACAAGGATTGTCTCTTCCTTTAGTGAAGGAATTATTCTTTAAATCCACCAAATAATAATTTTTTTTAAATAATTAAACATTCTTGGCTTGCATATGTGCTTAAAAATCATCAAACATTAGGAGTGAGAAACATAATCCAAAAATAAGATACACGACAATTTTTTTAAATAAAATACATAGCTGGGAAGAAATTTTGTTATTCTTATTTATTTGTTTATCTTCACTCATAAGGGCAGTACGATTCTTTTAGTTTTTTTATTTATTTTCCTTTAAGGTATTCTTTTTTCGATTTTCCCTGAATCTTTAAGGACTTGCACACATCAAATTTATCTTTTAATCTTGGGGGGGGGGCAGTTGGATCTTCTTTTTAGCAGTTCAAATTAATGAATGGGGCTTTATATTCTGCTCAAACAATCTCCAGACAGCAAAGAATTACTAGCACTAAAGAACTGTAAAATGCAGTTTACTATTTTGTTGTTCACTCAAAAAGAGTTTAAATTAACAAATCCTTATGAGATATTATTCCTGATTCTGCTGTATCGAAAATCCAATGATAATAGCTTCATTTCAAAATTGAACCCTAACTTTTTTGATATTATCAACTCAATCAATACATCTTGAATTTCAGATTTTTAGAAATGACTAACAACAACAGTTATCCATTAAAAATGTAACTCAATTAATTTTGAAGTTATCTTTGCATAGAGCATCATTAACACTTCTAAAAACCCACATTAATACTTTTCATAGTGATGATTTCTTGTTTTAGGAGAAGTAGAGGAATATCTTAAATGCTATGACTGCTGTGAAAGGGAGATACATGAGAGAAAAAATGAAATGAAAATAAATAAAGGGGGAGGGGAGGTCAAGATATATACATTAAAAGAATAAGTGTGTTGGATTGTTTATTAAGCCCTAGAGTTCTGAGATGGGTTGATTAAAGGTGTTCAAATTAAAGGAATTAAACCCGAGTAGTAGGAGAGTTTAAGCAAACCAAATCAGCAGAAGATAAACACTATGGAAGTTGAATCATCTCAATCGTTAGCGATTTAAGCTCACCAGCATTTTCAAAGTGACGAATTCGATGCGGCCATCGCGTACGACATCCGAATTCATTTAGTTATTTAGATTGTTTTTGGGGTTATTCGCGGCTAATCGACATGAATTCTCCCAGGAAAATGTAAAAAGTTAAGAACTTGAAGCAGCAGCAGAATGAGTAGCAGTTCATTTGCGTTCAAGAGAACATTCTGCTATGCATGCATGCAAAAAATGATGGAAAGACATCTGATAAGTAGTTTCTGGATGAATTAAGTAAAAGATGCTTCAAATAGGAAAGAAAGAATTCAAGATTTATTTAGGCGACAAAAGATAGAATTAATCTAAGGAATTTACCTTTAAAAATATGTGAAAGATCCAGAAAGTAATATGTCTTTGTATCGTTCGACTAGGGATTCTAATAGAGGAGCTGCTGACTAAGAAAGAAAAGCAATAAAAAGAGCTATAAGCTGCATAAAAACATAAGAAAGCAGGTATAACAGTTTAAAAGAAGCGTACATCTTCATTTCAGAAGATTGTAAGTTTGATTTGTGTATTTCGTTTGTTTCAGGAAGAAACTCACAAGCAGAGGAAGACACCAATAGTGCTGCTACAAAAGTAAGCTACAAATTAGATTGAATGAAGAAAATAGCACTGCAGAGGACAGGCAAAATACGATCATTAGCAGCAGATTTGTTTTAGCATAATTTAAAGAAAAAATATATTTACCTCAAAAATTCATACTTTTGTTGCTGCTTGCTAAGAATGAAGATGATAGCATTCTTCGGTATAATTATGCTGTTGCACTTATTGGCTGCGGCAAGTTGCGAGAGAGCTTTGAAGTGTTGCTTGCACTGTGGAAGGATAAGACGAATCATGGTGATTTACCTATCATAAAATCTAGATTGCTGCTACTTGTAAAAAAAAAGATAATATCTAAGAAATAAAATTGTGTTCTTATGGGGAGTTAACTGCGCCTTTTAAGGGTGGTTATGCTAGACATTCAGCTATGGAAATGATACTTATTTTGAATAATTAAACTAACAGGAACTAGCAATCCAGTTGAAGCATTTCCATCTTGCAATCTGCTTGTTGGCATCTTTTCCTCATTACACTTCTGAAGTTGCTCATTCTGAGTCCAAAAAGCACAGCAATAAGTAACACACGATGCATAGACAAAAACGGGGGATACCATTTCAAAAACTACTTATTTATATTGGAGTGATTATTGAGTTTCTTTGGTTTATTTTCTGATTTTTAGGAGTGTATTTGTGTCTGTGCTTTTCGGGAATACAATTCATTCCATACAATATCCAGATGCTGTGTCTGAGCATGAATTGCATTTTTACATTGGAATAGCCAAAGCATAGATCTTTGCTTAATTAGGCGATCCAAAATAAGCTCGAAAACAGCTGAAATAAACGTAGAAAGTTCTGACAAGATTAGTTACACTTCTAACCCATAAACAAGGCTCTCCTGCATTATCCCCTAACTCCTAATAGAATGGAACTTTCGATTAGAAACTAGCTCCAATAATACATCTCCACGCACTGTCACTCTTCAATTTCGTCAAGGCTTAAGTCGTAAGAATACCCAATAACGAATAATCTTAAATAAAAGATTCTACCCCATATCACAACACCAACAAAAATTGAATTCTTGTCTTTTTTCAAGATCTTAAAAACAATCTCTAATTTGTCTGCTAATTACTTGATCATTTAGGCCTTTTACGAGGATAACTATCACAAAGTATTTAAGTTGACATCGCCTGCTTGCGTTTAAGATGCAGCTTTACTCGTCGTCGCGGATGATTACTTTAAATACTCCCAATTGTATCACGTTTTTCAGCTCAACAACATTGGATGCACTCATCTCAAAATGAACAAGCCCTCCCTCGCAGTTCTATATTTCACTAAGGCTATTCAGTTATCGAAGTAACTTCCTGAATAGTAAGCGTAGCCACAGAATCAGTTCCTTAGCAATAAGAAATAAGGCACGATAATCTCAAAGAACATTCTTTCGAGAATTGGATTAATCCATTACAATCTAGGATTAGTAACATAAATATAAAAAAGAGTGTGCTTAACTACATTTTAACTGAATTGTTGTTAAATTTGAATATTCTCTCAGGCACTGTATAAAATGAAGAAATTCAATGAGGCCCTTAGCTACTTGAGTCTGTGCACTGAGTAAAAGAAACAGAGCTTTTCGTTTTGGTACCGTCTTGGAGACATTCATTTATCAATCTACCATGCTAACCTCGCATAGAATCAGAAAGCTGTAAGGAGAAAGTTCAAATATGATTTTTGGTTTATATTGAAATTCTTGTTTTAAAACTTAGAGTTAGAGTTCAATATTCATGGACGAATTTGATACTACAGACATACAATATGAATATGAGCGTGCTGTGCCTATTAAACCAGATGATAGTCCTAGTCCTGCAGCTGCTGCCTCAAACGCAAATACCCAGCAGAAAAAACAACTTTTCAAAAGATATTCGCTGTGTAACAAAGAAAAAGTAATCAGCTTATGCAGCGAAGGAGACGAAGCATAAATCTAGAATATCTAACGCAACCAGCCGTCCAATCGAAAGTATTACTTAGAAAAACATCTCAGAGACAGTCTCGACTCTGCAATCAAGTAAAATAGTCCTACAAAAGTAGATCTAATTCCTGATATGTATTTCCCTAATTTGTGATGACGCTTCGTAGATGTTTTGGGAATTGCCAATCGCTGCTGGAGAGAGTTGTTCAGAGTATCTAGCAGAAGATCAAAAAAGATGAGAAAAACTATATTTATCTAGAAGATGATAGGAAACCCACAGCGGTATCAGCTGTATCAGGAGGAGGAGTCTAGTAGGGGTCAGATGAAATCGAAGAGATGTATGATCATTATTCTTATTTTTCTCCGATATTGTGAGCAATAAATTCATTTATTTATTGCAAAGGTACTTCATCAACATGAAACATGTTTATACCTAACGACTGAGAGTGCATTCATCAGTTCTCACATTCATCGTAAGGAACCAGACAAATCAAAAGAATAATTTCAAAATTTCTTTTTAAATACCAACAAATTTTGAACTGGCTATGGGTTCTTAATGTTCTCTTTATTCTCCGCTTCCATTTAGGCCTACACACATCTCTGCCTTTAAGAATACAATCAAGCTTTGTCATACAGCAGCAAAGCATCTCAATTAGAGTATATTTCAGCAAATAATAAGGCAGCTTGTTTGAATTACATCCTGGAAGCACACATACATCTAAACCAACACGAAGAAGTAATTTCAAAAACAAAAATTTATTCGTTTTATTTCTCGTTATTGATCACATATTCAGACTCTCTCATTAATCATTTTTGTATTCTTCCTACAGGCATTAAAGATCATAAACCTACAGCAAGATCATTTATCATAAATTGAACCACTGTCTATGCTGCATAGGAACATCATAGGAGTGAATAAAGCAGAGATCGAAGTGTTCTCCCCTGCTATTGCGTTCTCACTCAATATGATATCTGTTTATCTGAAAAACAAAGATACAACCAAAGCTCAAACGATTCTGAATAATGTGCTACAGAAATTGTAGATATCATCGGATAAATAAGCTGATGAGAATGATAGATCTTAACCGAGAATTCCATCTTCGATTCTCAATCAAATGATCTATCTCCTTCTCTTGCAAAGTAAGGGTTTTAAATTGGTTTATTAGCAAATTAAATTGTTTAAACCTTTTGTTTATTTTGCAGACAATCCTGAGCAGGCATTGCAGCTAATCAAGCACAGGAGGACAGCTGCTGTCACGCAAAGCTTAGAAGATAACAGCAACAACAGCAATAATACGCCGTTGTACAAAATAACTAAGCAGAATTGCATGAACTACGTGCATTCTATTTGATTTATCTTCCAAAGAGATTGATCAGATATTTTCCATGCACGTTCAGATAAGCAAAAAAAAAATCTATTTCTTTCAATTTGGCACTAATATGAACTTGTGTTCTTGTGGATTAACAGCCAATATGTTTATTTAATTAATTAAAATATCTTCACCAAAAAGAGTTATATTTATATTTTAGATGGAAGATTCCAGGATTTGTTTTCGAATTAATATGTAATTTGTTTTAGTTGCAATTCAGAACTATTTCTATTAGTACTACTGCAGAGGAGTCAGCAAGAATAAGCTTGCTTCGTTGAATACTAGTTGAGATTATCTCCTATGAAAAATTCGAATTCAATAACTGACTCGATGAATGCCAATTCTCTAAAACTAAATCCTTCATATCTTAATAAAACTCCAGCTTTATTTACCTTATTCTTGCATAAAATCTCAAACTTTTTCATCTAAAAAGCACTTTTATTCGCTAAGCAAGCTATGTCATTCATAGATCAAAATATTTTTTCATAAAATGTATGAGAGAATGTTCCTTTGTTTTTGTAGATCATAAATCGTTTATTGATAAAATAATTGTCATGAATAGTATTTCAAGTGTTTGAATCAACAAAATAGTCAATAGAACACACATACACGCTAACACATGCTTATCTATACTTAAGAAGAAAAATCAAGAATAATATCCCTTCTTCGATGATAAGTTGCATATCATATGTGCAGTATTTTTTAGGAATTCACAAACTAAATTTTGCTTATGTTTTGTGAATATTTTGCACTTTTCCCTTCTGAAAAAATCAGAGCACGGTAGGAACGGTAAGGGCTTATCCAGTAGCACTCTTAGCTCTGCTCCAAGCTTAGCAGTTATCAATCTTTCTTCTCCAGACATGGTTGGATCTCTTCTAACCATAGTAGATGAATCCTGCAGTCACACCTGTTTGTGAGTTAAAAAAACAATATGAGTCACACAAAATCTTCAGAAATATGAGTTTATCAGTATTTGAAGCAAGATATGCTATGGTTCTATCTTCATTTAATATCTTACCGATGAGAGTGAAGAGAATTTCATTTCTGCCACCAGAAGAAATCTGTTTCAAGTAGTATTTGGAAGGGTCAAGTGTCCACCAAAGTCTAGCCATTTTGTATTATTCTTTTGTTGTTGCTGCTATTTTTGTAAGAAATCTCTTTATTTTTTATTAATTTTATTTGATTTCTTCGATTCCTCTCCTGTCTTCTTAATAACCCCAAACAGTCAAGATACCATAATATCAAACTGATTTAGAACAATATCATGGTTTTTAATATATACAATC
>Ga0302271_10000909_pt1 | contig 29212 bp, 15 predicted proteins | sample III_Bog_N1_1_FD_198767 | JGI IMG/M metagenome (GOLD analysis project Ga0302271, IMG submission 198767) | Peat permafrost microbial communities from Stordalen Mire near Abisko, Sweden - III_Bog_N1_1 | ecosystem: Environmental > Terrestrial > Soil > Wetlands > Peat | place: Sweden: Abisko... | reverse complement strand
CTGGTTGAATGGTATGTTTAACTAAGGAATAAGATTCAGTGCAAAATCAGATGTTCCTTGAAATTAAATGTTTCCATTAGGAGGAGGAAAGAGTGCATCAAATTCTTGCTTTGTGTTGTTTTGTTCTATTTAAACATCTGATTCTCTTTTGATGTATCCCTAGATGAGTTGATTTTGGTGCAAAAAATAATGTTTTATTGGTAGTTTTTCAGAATTCTCTACTGTTTATGGTTTAATGTTGAGATCTGCGGGTTCTTTGCCTTTGCTTAAGATAACCTCGACTTCATCAGATTAATGTCTATTTGGAGATTTAGTTTTCTCCTTCGAAATGTTCTTCTTGATATTAAGAGTTTCAATGAACTACTTAATCATAATTATTATTACTCTTTTTTAGAATATTATTTTATTAGTTTTTAATCTTTTTTTGACATAATCTTCAATCTAATTCCTTTTTTAAATAAATAATCTTTGCTACAAATACTTTTGTTTCAATTATCAACATTATTTTTTGATTTTGTAGAGCTTATTTTTTGGTAATTCATTAATAGCTTAACCATTCTTATGAATTTTCAAAAACGCCTCATTCTGATTAATAAACTCTTTTATAGAAAACATAAGGAATATCTTAGAAAATTTGATAATGAAGGATCAAAATGAAAGGTAAACCTTCATAAATTCCACTTAAATGTTATCTTGTTTTGTAGAAAAGAAATAACCAACCCTTTTTACAATAATCTTCAACTTTTTTCTTCTAACAATAAGTTACCTAATATTGTTTTAATAATATCTCCCGTTTTTTTAAACCTCTTCATGTCAGCAAAATGTAAAACCAAATTTTTTATCGCAAAACTTTATTTTGACACTAACTCTAATTCTTGCAAATTTTTTAATGCTCTCTATTCCTCTTTCAGACAATTTAACTCTTGTCTTTAATCTTTAGTTATCTTCTTAATTGAATTAGCTTGATTTTTAATATTTATTCTTTTATAACCCAATAAATCATCAAACTATTGTCTCTTATGTGTACTCTTCTTAATAGTTACAGTTACCACTTAGAACAACGTACTCATTATCTTCTAAAAAATTGCTAATTCAGATAAGTTTCAGAATAAAAAATAATTGACACCTGCGTTTCAATTATTACTTCTTCTTTAATACTTTTCATTTGATAAGTGCTTGGTCATCTTCGTTACCAAAACTCTCTCATGAATATGGATGGCTTTATTTAATATTTTATCACAAGTAGATAAAGAAATAATAAGAAAAATGCCATCCCTTTATCTTTTAAAATTGTTCACTTTAATCATCAACCATACAAAACCTTTTTTTGGTTAAACCCAAAGAAATCAAGTTGAACTACTCAATAAAGAAAGAACTTTGTTTGTGTTTTATTAAATTATTCGTTCTAGTAAATTTTCAGCCTTAACTGAAGTGTTTTTTATGAAATAAAGAAACATTATTGATCCATCGGATTTTAGAGTGATTGATGCCCAAGAGACTAAGAAAAAGAAGAAACGAGCTGAATGCTATTTAACAAAATTAGGAGTAGATTTTATTGCATTTAATTAACTCTTCTGTGATTTGAAAGTGACAAAATAAAACTGAGAATCGAATAAATAAACCTGAAGAGCAACCATCCCACAGGAAAACAAACAAAGAAACAAAGAAACAAATAACATAGAAATAATTATCCCATTGTTAAACAAACTTTAACTAAAGACCTTTCGAGATCATTTCAAATACAGAACAGGATTAGGATCGTACATCAGCGTACCTACCCAGACAAGGATAACCTCAGAGAAATAGAAATTGATAATAAAAAATTCTAGAATTTGACAAAAATGGATAATTTTTAAGATCGGAAGATCATTTATCAGAATGAAAGTATCACATATGAAGAAGCTTATATTCTGAACGGTACAAGAGTAGTTTCTTCGGAAGATATAATTGAGATTATTGCCAATGTGCTGACCGAAATCATCGAACAAACGGATAAATAGCCAACACAGTATATCACTAGTTTCCATGGTAAGAATGTGCCTAACATAAATATCAAGGAATATCTAGCTAGAATCGCTAGATGCTCGCATTGCTCCCAGGAATGCTTCATATTCGCTCTAATCTACGTTGATAGAATCACCGAAAGACATCAGAATTTCGTGATTAACTCTTTCAACATTCACAGGTAATTTTAGTTGTTTTTGAATGTATTTTTGGCATTATTTCGATTACCTTACATGTTTAAATTTAAAAATATCTTGATAATTTTACATAAATTCTAACTTTGAATGTTTATTTTGCTTAGACTGCTGATTACATCAATAATGCTGGCTACTAAATTCTTCGATGACAGGTACTACAATAATGAGTACTATGCGAAGGTTGGAGGTATCAGTAACTAAGAAATCAATCTTCTTGAGCGTGATTTCCTCTAGCTGATCAATTTCAGACTCTACATTGCTCCGCTTCTGTTCTTTAGATATCGAGAAAGACTTTTGGAATCATTCTCTCCAGAGGCTATGCAGAATTGAAAGCAGTGAAGGAAATCAAGACCCTATAAAAATACATCATATCTTTTAATATACCATCATAAACTTAAGCAGTTGCGCATAGATAATCAGGAATCAAATGGAATTTCACATATTTTGAGAAGTTAAATCATAGTTGAAAAGCAAATGAACGTAAATGTATCGATAGTAGTTTTGGAGGCTTAAATCATTTCCTAAACTAAAGATATAGAATATTCTTTGTGAAAAGAGTAAAAATCTAGTAAGCAAGCCTTTTGATATGTCTCTTCTCTTCTTTGTATCTTAGGATGATTTTGCAGTTCATTCTCTTGAGAAAATATCTTCCAAAATATATCTATTTAAATTCCCAAAAGACCTTCTTTCAAGGACACTACTTAAGAAATCAAGATAAATAATGTGTTGCCCTGCTGATGGTTTAACTATGTATACATTTTTAAAATCTATATTCCTCGTATCTTTTGCTTTAGGCATATTTCTTCGCCATCCTCTAAAATCGATTTATTTTACTTCTTTAAACAATTATTGAAAAAAAGGAAAGTTGAATTTTAAAGAATTCTGAAAGAAACATAATCAAAAAAATTACTAAACGTTGTGTGAGATTTGGGAAATCAAAAAGAAAAGTTTAGATATTTTCAAGATCATACACTAAATGCAGAAACTTTGAAAATCATTTTAAAGAAAGATTCACTTGACTAAAGAGGCAGGAATGTTTAATAATCATTTTGAAAGGAGAAGAACAAAACAGAGAGAATTGCTCAAATTTGAAGAGATACTGGTTGAAGCCATTTGTTTGTTAGGTAGTTTTGAAAACAAAACTCAAAGTGATAAAAAACCATGGAGAAGAGGATTTTCAATTCTCAAATAAGGGAAATCTAAATAAGTTTTGGTTGATAATTATCAATGATTTTAGTGCAAAAATTTCCATTTTTATTCATCTAATAATTGATAAATTGATTTGAATTCTTCATTCTCTTTTGAAATTATTTATTTATATTTTTTACTGAGTGATCAATTCTTATGAATTTCTAAGAGACCACATCAAAAAATTTCAAAGACCACACAATTTTTTTTTATTATTTGCTTGTAAGATAAAAGTGTTGATTTCACAAAGATACTCTAAAATTCTTGAATCTATAAAAAGAGATTCAAATTCAAGAAAAATTGTTAAATTCATTTTAAATATTTCACATTAGTTTCTATTTATGCACTTTCTAACAAAAATAACTCTTGAAATGATGTATTATTATTAATGAAAAGTGCTATTAAATTATTAATTTTTAGCATTTTAACCTCAATAATCAACGCATTATGACTCTAGTAATAATACTAATTTTCAGCGATAATCTAACAAAGAATATCAAATTTAGCTTCTTATCGATTCTGCAATTCAAAGAAAAAGTATTTCTAATTTTTAATGTGCGCATAAGCTATTGGGTAAGGTACTACTGGGAAACTTCAAGTTGATAATCTCGTCAACGATCAAAACTCAAACAAAGAAATTTAGAAGATTATCAACATTATGACGTAAATTAGTGATTAGATTTCTTTATTTCTTCGATTGAAGCCAAAAAAGTACTATTTGATTTGAAAAACACCCAATGCAAAATATGAGATTTATTCGATCTTTTGAGTTGGATTGCCAGTTTGAATCAACTAAAACTTCCAAACGACTCTCTCATCCATTCTTCTATGCTGCTTAAAACTCAAAGAAGTATCCCAGAAAGTAATATTCCTTCTAGTGATCTCGGAGAATTCCTAAGTTTGGTTATTCCAATTGTTTTCTTTGTTTTTTCAACTCTTAATGATTATCATACAAAGGCATAATATGATAGCTAAATCATCAACTAGAAGATAAATATACTTGGATACTCGAAAAAATTAAGATATTTGATGTGCAAAAAATAATGCAAAAGATAATTTTGGCTTGTTTTTTTTCTTCTAATTAGAAATATCATTCATGCGTAAATTCGTCACTAGATCATTGGCGTATTTAGATCTTATCTGGGAAAGGGAAAGGATCGACTAGCTAAGCTAGGATGTATTTCCAATTCAAAGTGGATTAAATTATTCCCTAATCTTTTTTTCTTTCCAGGGTTCTATTTTATCCTCTTTCCCCCCTCTCAAGAAAAGGAAATGCGTGGCAATTGACTAGTAGAACAGATCAAAAATACATTAAGGTTTTTTAGATGTGTCTAATTTCAAGGTTAAGCTAAGGAAGTGATACTAATAATAATCTTAATTTGTTGGTCTTCTAGGCTTATTAAGCTCTCCGGATTTTAGTTTCTTCTTCTATCAAACACAATAAAGAATTTTTATCGAAAAATATTATCTAAATTAGCAAAAAGAAGATCCTCCGAAAATACTCAAAGTTAAATAGAAATGTCAACGAATAGTTCTGACAATAACAGCACCTAAGAGGAATATCCCTGTCATTCTGAAGTTATTTGCTCAATACATTCCTACAACAAATGTATTTTCATTTGCACTGATCCAAATAAAACTGGTTCAGTGTTCAAATGTGGAGATTGTGTAGTCGAAGAAGATATCGCAGTAAGAAACCTTTTATCACTTTAATAAATCTAACAGTGCGAAGATAACACTGTTCTTTGGAATTGGCCTTTACCAAATGACAGAGAATTGATTGAAAAAGTGAGAAAAGTATCAATAAAACCAAGGACTGATGAGAAATACAAAGAGGAAATTGGAGCTTATTTTTTAGAGCTCAAGAGTTAAGTAAACAAGAAAATCGATGAGAAATAGGGTTAAATGGAGAAGTAAGCTGAAGATTTATGGGATTTCAACAAGAGAATTATTGATTAATACAATAAATTGAGCTCAAAAATGGCACTTCGAGAAACTTTAGAAAATTTATCAGAAGACTAGGAGGTGCTATCCAAAAAGATCAAAAATATTATGAGCGATGTACTAAACAACATTAAACAAGTCAAAGATACACTTTCAACAGATCTTGATCAACTAACTTTGCAGGAATCCTCTGTGGACTTCGAAGGACCTGAAATTATCAAGGAGGAGATTTTATAGAGTATTTCTAAAATATCGATGTTTTTAGTAGATGGTTGCGACTTAATCATTTAGACTCCATTCGGGGAAGATCAAAAGAGTTAATAGCCTTAGAAAAATGGTAATGTGGATATGCTAATGGCACTAGCTTCAAACAGATTGAACAATACCTCAGAGGAATTCAATAACAAACTCAAAAATTATTTAGAGAGATTTCGAAAAGTCTTTGATAAACTTGAGATTGGATAGGTTTTCTGTGATGGTAAACGTCGTTTAGAGTTGGAGTTATTGGATGAAGAAGATTTAAACGAAGTAAATGTTGTCTTGCATACTCTCATCGAAGGAAAGAAACAAAACAAATAAAAAGATCTTGAGGATAAATAAGCTAAGAGGATGCTTTAAGTGAAGGATATCTTAGGCTTAGTGCAGAATCCATCGAATTTCATAACTACTGAGATGCAAGAATTAGTTGAATCCGTTTTGTCTAAAGTAAGCAGGTTTATCAGCTGCTATTCAGTGGGTGAGATCTACAAAGAAGGATACACTTAACTTGAATTTAAGGATTTCAAAGATGAAGAAATATAGAAAATAAGCTTATTTAGCTAACAAATCAAGCCCTTGTTCGCAGAAGACAGCAAATCTTAAGAAGGCATGAAATAATTATTGGAAATTACTAAGCACATTTCCAAGACTGTTACTAGCAAAGAATAAACTAAATTCTATGGAATTGAGAGAATAAGGAGATTCATCAGTAATGGATCTAATTTATGCTCTGATTCAATGCTGGAAGAGGTGAACTAAATGCTCCAAGGAATTTAATTTTACGTGGAATCATTCCCTGTAATCGCTAGTGAATAAGTGAATAACAGTGAAATTATTCAGTGGAAAGGTTTAGATGCAAAACAACTGACTCATCTAAGCAAACTTGGTGAGTGCATGCTAGAGTTAAAGGAATAATATGGCAGTGAATATTCGAGCTGTAGTAACCCTAATGCTTTGTGTTAATTCAACTCACACACTGTCCTGCATAGTCTCTAGAATACCCGAGACAAATTAACTGCAAAATAAGACTAGGAGTTGCTTTAATTACTTGTTGATCTTCCGTTATTTGAATTACTCAAATTCACGTTCAGATAATAACCAAAATGGACATTCATCAAACCAAATTACGCGAACAGTCATTTACTTGAAATCACTGAAGATCAAATTTCAACAAAAGTATCTTAAAGTTCATGCACAAAGGGAAATGCTGTGACGGCTTGTGTGTTAGACAATCAACTCGTCTACTCACTAACATGCACGTTTAATAAACCTCTTTGTGTATTCTCACACATTATGATTGGATTAATTGAAGCTACAGTAATTGACTCTAAATTCGTTGGGTAGGATTGTGAAAATAGTGCTTTTTGGTCATCTTCTGGAAGAGGAGCAAATGAACTTATTGTCGGTGATCTTCTCAATAGCAACAAATTAAACTCTGTGATAACATCCATTGATGTGCGCTTCTGTGTTGCAAGTCAAGAGATATATTTCGCTGACTCATCTCACAATAATATTACAAAAGGAGAAGCTAATCTCATAAAGAAGAATTCGAAATACAGATTCGGTATGTCGTTTCACACCTCTGGAGATTACAGCATTGCAATATCGAATGTTCAAGTCTACAGCAGAAATACACCTGTAGGGTAGTTCTGAAGGAAGGAGAAGAAGAACGAAGGGATAGAATTTATAATGAAAAATATTTATGTAACTTTATCTTTAAACTTATTTTAATTTTTATAATTTTGTATTTTAAGTGTGTTATTGGAAGTTGTAGAATCAAAAAATCAATTATTTTCATTGTTTTTTAATTGATTCCATGAAGTTAAAGTTGAATATTTTGTTATGGAAGACAAACAGATTTAAGTTGTATTCTTTGTCTGGAAAGAATATTTAGATATATTCAAGTCTTACAACTACGATATTCTCTCTCTCTCAGCTGATATTAATTAATTTGAGGGTGGTTTCAAATAATAGAGATTCTGTAATAACAAAGCACAAAACAGAGATAAAAAATAACTGATAATGGCAGAGACAGCTATTAACTAATAAACCCAGCAATAAGTCCAATAGAGCTTAGATTAAAGCAACTTTGAGATGCCAGGAGGATCCAAAAATCCATTTTCATCAGGATAAAGGATTAGTTTCGCAGATGTTGAGGTACTGCTAGCTGAATCGTTAAATAGATTTCGTTTTAAAAACTAAAAAATCATAGCAAAAGTGCTAAAACTCCTTAGTGATGCCAACTAACTATCGATAAAGTTAGAAAACATCCACAAGGAAATAATCCTAGAAAACACCGAAATGGTAGCCAAACTAAAACTCTATCTTGAGGAAATAGTCGCGGTTAATTAGATTCTATCTGATTTCACATTTTCATAAGAATCAAATAATCGATTCGGAAAAGATTACAAATAGCCTATCTTAGCCTCTCGAGCACTCCCTAACCCTTCAGAGACACTGCACACATTACATGGATAAGCTTATTACTCTTATTTCATCAAAGACGCACCAGTGGAAGATTTTGATGAACTTATAATTTTCATTCTCATCTAAGAGTTCATTCTTCTCAACTCCGCGAACAGATCCAATGACATTCTCGCTTTGGATTTCAGTCATGCACCTTAGCATCTTGGATTACTAGATAATCTGTTCAATAAATTATTTCTCTTCGCTTAAGACAAAGGATAGAATCCTCTTTTATCTCCTGTAACATCACCTAAATAACTGATAAAATCATAATCTTTCTAGAATTCACCTTACTTTGATATCTTCATTCTGCTGCTGTACGATGATAATATAAACACAAATCAAGATCTAAACAATAATACCCTCACATAGAACTACAAATAATCTAACTACAACAACATCAAAAGTGGATTCTTGTCACTTTCGGGAATGCCTCTATAATAAAATTTAAATGATACTTCATCTCATAATAGATTCAATTAGTCGATTCCTCCAATAAAATACAACAAATTAATTCACCGTTCAACGTAAATCCCCAGATTAAGTGTTAAAGATTTTGTGGAATTACTAGATTCAGATAATGATGGTAAAATCACTATTGAAGATATAAGAAAGTTCTCACACTCTAAATTCATCTACTTTTAAGCAAATGTATGATGAAATAAACTGATTGTTTTCCAGAAAATCTTAAGATTTTAGTTTGATATAAACTCACTTTATTTGCACAAATCTAGAGAGAAAATTCCTATTTTTGGTTATTAGGTATACGAAGACATGTTCTGGGATATTACAAAACGACGTGGTGTGGCCTTCGAAGATTAGAGGTCCCATCCTCTTGGTGTTGATGAGATATGGACATCAGGTAAAATGGATCTAACTTTAGAAGAAAAAATGTCTTTTACTGATTTTACTTATATTTTAAAAAAAAGCCTAGATGCATTACAAGTTAGGTCCTCGTCATAATTGGATAGAGAACCCAAGACCATACAGGAAAGAATGGGTGTCATTACTCGAGGCAGCAGGTTAGAATCTACCAAAAAGGCATGATCTACCTAAACTGAGAATCGAGGGAGTCAAAGATTAGCATTAGCTACCAATCTAGCCTGCTAGCTTCAAAGCCTCCCTAATCCAAAATACCACTTCTAGTGTACTAAGATAGTTTCATATTTTACTTCATTTTCGAGCAGGAATTTTTAAAATAAAAGTACATATTTTTTTCATTTTGATCTTTTAGATAAACATACAGAATATTCCTAAAAAACAATACTCTCGACCTTTCCGAGCTGAAGCTGGTATTGTTGTCAATAACACAGAGTATATCTAGGAAGTTGTATAAGACTATCGAGAGCAAATGAGTGGTGTAAAAGAACCCGAAGCATTTGAGAAAGTTGTCAATTTGAAGTTCAAATAAGTTGAAAATGGAGAGTTCTAAACGATAAAATTCGAGACAAAAAATTACTTTAGTGAGGCAGAAAGACTCTCTAAATAACCTGCTCTATATAAGCATTCATTGAAGAATCCAATTTATACGTTTGTACCTGAGAACTTCAATTTTTAAATCGGATCTTAGCCGTAATAAGATAGATAGCAATAGGCAACACCTGCTCATGGGACTGACCCAACAAAAGAATAAGAAAAGAAAAATCCAAAGCTAGGAATCAGATTTAGCAAAGCGACAAGCTGGAATATTGGGTAGCTGGGTATTTAAGATTAAGAGAGCATTTCATAGTTGAGGGAAATGGGAGAAATTGATGAATGCGATATTGAAAGTCTCATGAAGACATAATCGATAAGGCTATCGACTTAAAGAGTCCCAGATGCGAAGACTCCAAATCGAGGTTCTCTGCATATCGCCAATGGTACTTTCGATTTAAAAAGTGAAATAGTTTCATTTTTTTTTTTTCAATTGTAAATAATTTAAAGTTAAGTAGAATCTACCTTCTGCTCATGGCGGACATATCAGAGGTTAGACAGCGAAATACCCTCATAACGTGTTCAATCAATAGTTCATAATAAGACATAACCAAGTCAGAAGAGTAGTTACAGCAGGTGAAAAGACAAGAGGGGATTAAAAGTAGATATTCATTACAACTTTTAAGTAAGAAAATTGCCCTTCACTAAAGCTCAAATTAGCTAAAAATGAGCCTATTACTGATCCATACAACCCTGTTAGTTAAGTCGTATTCAGAGAGTAGCACACTCCAGAGAAAGCAAAGCCTTACGTGGTAAAACATAAAACAGGGATAATTAAGGAAAATCTTGAAATTATTGCTTTCTTTATTGTAGAACAAAAAAAAGCAAGTAACTTAATTTGTCATCTGTAATTTACTTTTTATTTCTAGACAAGATTCAAATGTGATCCCCTCAAGAATCCGTTTGGTGTCTCTGAACATGACAGTCGACCTCGTGAAGCTCTAGAGAGAGAGCAGCGTAAGAAAGAAAGGACAACTTTAGAAGAATAACGGAAAATAGATGAATTCATGGGCAAAGCTACCAAAGATCAAGATTGGATAAACTACTTTAAACTAGCTGACATGGATCATAACTTTGTCGATCAGTAACGCCCATAATTCCTTGAGAAGGGAAATTACATTCCTCCATCTGCGATCCTCAATAATCTCCTGAGAAACAACGATTAGCCAAGTGAGAATTTCAAATTATTTCATCGAACTCTCAGGGCTTGTGATAAGAATCTAGCCTTAGGTCAAGCTCCAGAATCTAAATTTTGAAAGAATGCATGTAAAAAGCTCCTTTCATTTTTACTAATTTCTGCAAACATTAATAAATAATCAGAATAATTATATATTTTGTAAAGGAAAAAAGAAATCAAAACAAAATAGCAAATTATTTGTTTTCTACAATTCAAATAAAAAGCTCCTTTTTTCGAATGACATAATGAACAAATATGCTGCCGTTTGAGCTAAAAGTATGAAAGTTTGTAATTTCAATAATAATAGATTATTTCATGATATTTTTTGAATTATTATGAGAAAATATTTGCCTTCAAAAAAAAACACACAAATCAGATTACTTAATCTAACTGTAAACAATAAAAGATTTGTTACCTGCCCACAACGAACAATAGTAAAAAGGAGTCATTTCAATTAGAATTTGATAGGATTATTATTATTCTAAGGAATCTTAGATTTTTTGTTCAAGGAGACCATAATTGAGGACTAAATACTTTAAAATACAAGTAAACAAAGAGTGAGAGAAAAAAGCCATGAAATTTCCTATTAACCTCTCAGTAACTTGATTAAAGTGAGTGAAGGTAATGATGACTTCAAATAAACCTGTTTCTTTTTAATTTTTACAAAAGATTTTGTCTATTATTAAAATCAAGGGTGGAATTTCGCTTTAAAGACAGAAATCCAAAGTTATACCCAAAACGTAATAATAAAAAATAAGTTACATTCCTTAGTTATTCAGTTGAATTTTGAAATATTATTCTAGAAATGGATAGGTCCTTTCCTTTAGGCGAACAATCTCCCTATCTTATTTTCATTTATTTCACACATAAAACCTTTATCAATCAAAATTTTTCATGAGAAACTATTATTTTTGAAAGAGAAAAATTTGAATTTTCCCTATTGATTATCTTTTCACCAGTCTGTATTTTTGCTGGTAGCTTTTGGGGGAAAGCAATTAAATATCAGTGATTTCTTTTTTAATTCTTTAAGCGTTAAAAGGGAGGATCATTACCAAAATAGCTTTGTAATTCCAGTATTTAATTAATTTCTTATCTTTTATTCTTTTGATAATGATATCATCGCCATCCTCATCACAATCCACCAGCATCACTGCTGTTACTCTTAATTTAATTCTCCTCAAATCGATTAAGTTGTGTTGCGTTTATTAAGACTAGTTTCTCTTAAATGAATGAAGTAAAAGAAGAACTGTAAAGAAATTCAAACTTAAATTCCTAGTGCAATAAAGAAATTATTTATTTTGCTGCAATTTAAGAATGGAGTTGAGAAAAGTTAAATGTAAAATTAGATAAAAGCTAAAAAATATGAGAAACAAATAAGTAATTTTCTCCTGAAAAAGAAAATGTAAATAGCAAAGGTAAAAAATATGGAAAGAAACATAGAGAGAGAAGGAGAAAAGTTAAAAGTGTGTGGAGACAAGGAGGGGAAAACAGAGGAAAAGAAAGGAAAAAAGACTGATAAAATAGAGGGATATTCTTAATTTAAAAACAAGAATAATTCATTTGGCTGTGATAGTAATCGATTTAATACGCAAACATTGGAAAACTGATTAAAACAATAAGAAAAATGAGCATCGTTAAAGTGGACTTAAGAAGTTCACCTATGCTAGTAAAAATTAACTTATCAGAGGACAGTGATCGTGGATTCTCTTCTATTTCCCAGCCAAATGGTTCTTATCTCAACCATTATTCACCTTCTGCAAGCAAAACATATCTCACACGATGCTCCTTCTCAGCTAGTTAGCATCTGTCTCCTCAATCTCTTTCTGCTAGCTAAAATGCATTTTCAATTTCGCCCAGCAGCAGTCTCACTGTGAATTAAGCATCCCATTTCCTTCCTTCTGCTTCTCCTATCGCTCAAGCTTCCTGTGGATAGACTGAAGAAACCCTCTAAAGATAAGTTGAAATGCAAGCACTCTAAAACCTTCAGCTTAGAGAGCAACTCCAACGAGAAAAAACAAGAACTCATCTTGTTTTGTCATAGAATCTCTCTATGAAATAGGAATTAGAATCAGCTCAAAAGAAACTTAAAGAAATTGAATCCCTCTAATATGCCCGCAAATCAGTTTGTGCTATAACACCTTGCAAACCTCCTTCTTACAGTTAGATTCCTGAAAATAGCACCAAATATCGAGTTGAGAAAACAATCCAGAAAACCCTCAGAAGACCAAGCAATCTGACAAAGAGTGATTTATCGGAATCTTTTACATTCTAAAAGAGAACTACTATGCACTCTAATTAGGAAAACAATAACTGTAAAAACTATGGAAACAATTTATAATCTTATAAAGTCAATTGTGTTAACAATAATTATCAACTGTAGTAAAATAATCCCCCACAGCAATCCAGTGGAAATAGAAACATGGGTAATCTAAAATAGATGTTATGTAATAGTACTAAAGATAAATAATCCCACTAGATGTTGTCTTCCTATCCCCAGCAAGCAAATAGTTAATTCTAATCAAATCAATTAGATAACAGCTAAAATAACAGTATTTTGGATATTCTGAATTGTCTTAAAGAAGATGAAGGAGCTGGATCTCTCGGGGAATCTTTCCTTAAAGATCTCAATAATAATAAAAGCATAACATCCACTAAGCCTACACCACAAAAACAACGAAAATCATAACTCATATCGAATCCTCGTTCTCGTGTTGGTCTTGGTGCAATTTAACCTTATCCTAAGAAGATTCGAATCTGAATCTACAAAATCAACTTATAATAATAAACCCATTATCCAATGAATTTTCACAAACTTAGATACCCTAAAGCCAGTCTTTTATAATATTTTAAATCATTTACATTCCTCTTAGCTTGCTTATTTAAGCATGACACAAGAAGATCTTACCTAAAAATTGTACAGCACAACACTATGATTATGATTAATGGCATATTTTTCAAAAAATTATGTCTAAATCACAATTATTCATGGCTTTAAACTCAGCATATGAAGAACGAACTTTCAACTAAATTAAGTTGACTTGCTTTCTTTCTTCTTGAAGCTGAGATATCATATATTCATATTAATATTTCCCTTTATGCATTTCATTTATATTTTAATGTTTTTTTGTCTATTTTGAACATAAATTCACATTTTATTCTATCCTGATTGCATTTTGTTGCTTTCCATTAAGCAATCCTTTTTGTTTCTTTGTTACCTTGAAAGAAAAATACAATTTGTAGGGATATTAATTGATCTGTGCAGCTAATTGTTGGAAATATGCGGCGAATAATTTCCAAAATCGAAATACTGGCAGTAAAAGGAAAAAAATAAGCTAAATTGTGCCCTGAATTTAGATTCAGTGAAATAAAACCAACACAGCATTTCATGCTTCCTCAGGGTGATTTAGTAATAATTAATTAACCTTGTGATACTTCTGCGCGCTGTGTTCCTCTCTATTAATATTTTTAACTTGATACTAAAGGAACATAAAAACTTTCAAGACTATTTTATATTATTTAATCAAAGTTTTGAGAAAGAGAAAACTGCACATACTGCTCTAAGCATCTAGGTAGCTTCTGATAAAAGAGAAAAAATAACTCGCAGAAATCAAATCAGAAGAACAAATAATTATCTCTTTTGATAACCTTCAAAATTTCTAATATTTCTCCTGAAATCGTTTCATGAAAGACCGAAAATTCTCTTCACTCAGCTAGAGATCAAGTCCTATGAGTAGAGAATCGGGGTCTCATAGCGTGTTTGGTTTTGATTTTAGTGGTTCAGGTGGAGATGAAAAAGCAAATCTATCTCAGCAGAACTATCTATAGTAGAAGATTGCTGAGAAACAACCAGGCGTTCAAATCGATAGTAGGCTGCTAAAGCTTGCTAATAATTTCAATCGAATCACAAACAAAAACACTGCGATTTCTAAGAAACAATGGGATGCTTGTGGAAACGAAATAGAAATCGTTCTCGCGGAATCTGAGAAATCTTCTAGGATCCTTTCAATTGCATTCATTTATAAAAAGTTAGTTGCATTTGCTATGAAGCAATCAGAAATCGGAAATTTCTTAGTTTCTGAAGATATTATTGCGTAACTATTTAAATGGCTAGAAGTTCTGCCTGTACATTGGCTCTCCTCGCCAAATCCACAATTGGATGAGCAAGAAAAGAGAAACAATTTGAAATTGTAGAAAAAGTTATAAAAAGAAACTCGAAATCTAAAAATACTGGCTTTAAATACAAAAGGGTAGATTTGCAGGCGTTAAGGGTAATTCTCTAAAGCGATGGATTGCTTTTTGGATGCTGAAAAGCTAGGCTTACAAGGTAGCAGCGAGTATTTAGGTGTGACATATTTACATTTATCTAGTCTATGTGGGGCACTCGGAAACCATAAATTAGCTTTAGAACATGCAAGTTCAGGGTTGATTGAGTAACAAAAGATTGTATTTGATAGTTCTAGTGGGTAGATTGAAGAAACCTATGAAGGTGAAGCAGAAGAATCCTGGCGAGAGAAAGTTAGTAATCTTTGTTTGAGCTACTTCAATGCCGCAACTGAGATGGAAGCAGAAAATCGATGGGAAGAATCTCTGAAACATTATGAATACAGTTATAGCTCTGCGTGTAAGCACTTTGGGAAAACAAATCCATTGGCTATTTAGTTCTTTGAATAGCTAACTCTTTTCAAAAGTAGATTAGCCAAAAATAAATAGGATGGCAATAATAATAATAAGAGAAATTCTAATAATCTCGAAAATACTCGAGGATCAAAGAAGAAGAGTTCTCTGCATTCTTCGCACTCCCCTTGTAATCATAGGCTACAGCAGAATCACAGTAAGCATACTTAGCAGAATTGGTAAAACACTACTGATGGCAATTATTGTTTTAAAGGAGAAAATTCACAAATGCAAAAATCTAAAACTCCTTAGAATTCCCAGATAAATAGAAATTTCCTGCGAGATGCGTGCACTCCACACCTTAAAAATCGATAACTTGTAGTCTCAAGCAGTGCAATATTTAAATAAAATGAGGATTATAAAGGGGGCTTGAGTTCAATCAGCTAACATGAGGAGATCATACAATAAAAAAATGATAATTTTACTATTCAACATAACCTCGCTAGTAGCAATGAACTTTCTAGTATAAAGCCAATTTCTCCTATGCCTTATCTGTTAAGTTCTTCTTTAAACAAGAGTTTAGCTAGTCCTAAAAACTAATAGAACTCCTATTTTCTCAGTTCACATGGCTCTTAAGATAAAGATTACTATTCTCAGTCGATCATACCTTCTCCAGTCATTAGTCCTAAAGCTTCATCTGAAACATCCACTAGAGGGGATTAACGAAAGCCAATCTTTGGAGTGAATCTAAATGACCATGTAATTGAAAGAAAAAACGCAAATTATTAGGATTTTAGCAGCAAAGGAAAACATTTTAAATCAAATTCGTTTTCTACCATGATTCCCAATAATAAGGCATAAACGAAAAGCTTTAATTTAAATTACAACCCAAACTGCAGCTAAGATGAAGCACTTGAGGAGAATCAAAAAATTAATAGCAATTCTACAGCATTTTCAGCACAGCAAGCAATATTTTAAGGGTATGTAGACAGACGAAAAGCAAGTCTTCGAAAAAAGCACATCAATTCTAGCTCTTTTAATCAATTTAAGAGTCTCCATTGTGATTCAGGTAATCTTTCTTCTTTTCAACAGGCAACCATTGGAACTAATGTGCTAATGGAGAGAATTGCTGGGTAAATTAGCAATCCTAGCAAAAGAAGCTTTCTTAGATCTGAATTCTCTCCGAAATAAATTCAGTAATAAAAACTTTAAAGAATTCTCTAATCAAGCTAAAACAATAACAAAGAGGCAATACAATTTAATCAATCTGAACTAAACGAAGAAATTGAAAGATAGGAAGGAGAAAATTATCAAGGAGTTCATTTTAACGAAGGTGAAATAGGGAAATAAAGATAAGAGAAATAAGCTAGCAATGTAAAATAATTAAAAAATACAGTTATCTCCAGTGAACTATGCGATTTGGTTCCAATCATCTCCTCAAGTATTTCTAATAATCAAGAAGGGCTTGATGATTCAACGTTGAGTTCTTGCAGCAGTCTCTAACCAGTGCTAAAGAGTATCATCATTGGTTCAAATGGGATAACCAAACAAGGAGGAGGTGGAGAGCTTTCTAGATTAAAACCAATTTTAAAAACACAATAAAATATAAACGCAGCAGCAAATTAAGATTCTTTGAAGCAGCTTTAACCTATCTATGAAAGCTAATCTCAGCAGGAGTCAACTATCAGAAATTCAAACAGCAAGAAACGTTAATCAAACAAAGCAGTGGTATTCTCAGAAGAATAACAGCAGCAGTAGATTTAGGGATAATAATAATTTAATGGAATATCTGACTAGTAAAACTATTATTTCCAAGATGGTTTTGATGGTCAAATCCCTCAGCGTTAACCTATCTAATAATTGTAATAATTTGGGAATCAAGACAACAATGGAACTTTGGAGCCCTAAATAGATTTTTAACAATAATTGAATTCTTTTTTCAATTACTAAAATCTTCTAAATTATTAATAATTACCATTTGGCAACCTGGTTGCATAATAGCAGCAAAATATTCAGCCATAAGGGTTTATTTACCCATAATAACCCTTGATTGCTTAGGTTTTCTAACCTGAAAAATAATTTTTTTATTCGAATCCACAATAAAATATACCTTAGAAAATAATAGGTTTTGAAAATTTCACAAGAGAGTAAACCGGATAATTTTAATAACCTGATGAATTAGTTTAGCAATCAAAGTAATTAAACCCAGCAGCAGCAGCAGATGGAAATGTAGAAAATGGAATAATTACAGCACAAGAACCAATTTCCAAAGTTGAAATGAAAAATAATAATCATAATAATACTAAAACTAATTAAGGTCATAGATAATCATAAACCAAAAAAGCTTAGTTTTATCGGAGAAGTGCATCTGAACGACCAAATGGATTTGCAGAAGATATTGCTTTGAAAAAGAAGCACAGCAAATAATTGACTCATACAATACAGGATAACACCTAAAATGAAGATACTCGTGAAATCAGAGCAAAAACATCAGGTACACCATAACATATTACTTACATCTCAGAGTTAAGCAGAGTCATAGGTGTGAATCAAGTCACAAGTGAGACAGAAAATCCTCAAAAATAGAATGAAAAAATATCAACAACACCTTTGAATGAGGAATCTCAACCAGAAGATTTTCAAAGTGCTATCAAATAACAATAAAAATAAACCACAGATTTCAGTTAACAATTAATAAATCAGAACAATGTAGGAGAATCAACGCATAAAAATTAATAGCCAAAATCTCCACTGAAGATAAAGGAATTCAGTAGAATCGATGATTAAGTAAGGGACAGTGTTGAGAGGGAGGAAGAGGAGTAGTAGTAATTGTAATTTCTCCCTAAAATAACTGGGATTCGTCAAATTGAAAGTAATAATGAATCAGACAGCTTAGACGATAACAATAAACTGGAAATATCAAATCTAGCATCGGCAGTATCAGAACAAGCAGGAAAGATTAATAGAGCTGGAAGTAATACCAACAAGAATGTCCATGGGAATGCTACACCTAGCTCCTAAAATTGTAAAAAATTGTTAAAAGTCATAACATAAAAAAACAATTCTTTATTTTTGATTGTTCTTGTAATCCACACATAGAGCATCCAATACTAAACATGATGGAGAGCATGAAGAGCGATGATTTATGGTTGAAGAATTCATTTCCTGGGACAAGAAAGCAAAGTGGGGAAAATAATCTCTAGATGTTTTTTGCTCCCAACAACAATAACATCTCAGGGATCAGCAAAGCCGTAAATGGCGATGATTTTGAAAGTGAATCAGAAGTTATGTCAATATAGCCACATATTGGGAGATTTGGTTCAAATGAAATATCCTTAGATCCTTCACCAAAAGATTTTAAAAATATTAACTCTCCATTGTAGTAATAATTGGAGAAGTTAATTACAAATATAACTGAAGAAGCAGATGATGGTGATACACAGAATACTAACAAACAAATGAAATAACAAGGAAAGGAGTATCATGTATTGTAATAAGATGAGGATGGAGATGATGAAGAAGGAGAAGGAGAACATGAAGATTTGTCAAATTAGGATAAATAACTAGAATTTAGGAAATAACGATAAAGTATTCATATACTAGAGGAAAAGAAAAGCAATTCATAGTCAGATTAGCAGTAGTAGTAGTAGCCATCAGAATAAGCTGCTAATCAAGGTAGTACACTGGTGTTCATCGATCCGTTGCAGCTTTCAGAGCAATAACAGCAACAAATGCCTTCTTAGCTCAAACTTAACTTCAAAAGAAATTCTAAGAAGAAACAATCTGTACCTGTGATTATCATATCGAAAGTGTCCTCTGGGAGTGAAGATGAAGGAGATGATGAGGAGGAGTAAGAGAATGAAGATGATGAAGATGCTGAAGAATATGATGGAGAAGATGAAGAATAAGAGAGTGGCTAATCAGAGAATGAGTGTAATGAAAATAGCTAAGAGACAGAAAGTGACAGTGTGTACGAAGGTGAAGACGATGATGAGGAGGAAGAAGATGAGTAATCCCATGAAAATGATGATAGCATGCAAGATGAGAAAAACCATCACAATGAAGGAAATGGCAAAAATACTGATGAAAATAACATCATTCTGAACAATAGTGATGTCGAAGATGACCACTAACACCCAGAAGCAAGCAAAGACTAATAAGGCCAAGAGAATATTATCCGGCTGATCAAAGAACAATCAAAAAGTCCTGAAAAATAATAAGAAAAACCACATATTACATAGACATAATCTCAATAACAACAGCAGCAGCGTCAATCGTTATTACTTTCGCACGCAATTTCGTAGCATCTGGGGATTGTCTACAGCGGCCTATCTGAACATCCCTCTGCTTAACGTTTGAAAGATGAAATTCCTGTACTGAAGAAATTCAAAGATATCCATGATTCCCCAGAATAACCCAAAGCAAACAGAGCCATATCTTCCTACGTTTCGTCTGTTTCTTAAGCTGGTCATCATCGAGGACAAACGCATGTTGGACATCATCACCATCCTCATAAGGCTGCATCTTCACTGAACTAAAACCACTCTCAGCATTACAACAGCTTAAACAATAATGCCAGCAACATAGTAAACTAATTACAAACCAACAAGCAAGCGAAGAAATACAGTTTACCGACAGTCTTCAACACTTCTAATCTCAGTCAGAAAGAGAAAGGGACTGTGTCTATTGTTTTAGAATCACAGGCTGATCCAAGTAGCTTCTCTGAGACTGCAAAAGCTGCAACAGCGAGTTTGAACTTTTCCAGCAAGAGATGCTCGATTTCTAATAAATTAAGTCCCTTGAAAGTGAGCAGCTCGAATACATAGACTAGTGAAGAAACAGGCAAAGACAACACGATCAGCAACAACAACATCCACAGCAATAATAACAGCGTCTCTAGCAAGAACATTAATTTGGAATCAGCGACGAGTATCAAGAAGCATATCATAGAATACGGGGGAGTTCCAGCTGCGATTGATGAACTAAGAAAGAAAGAAGATAGTCTCACAATAGGTCCAAATGAGAATAACAATTCCCTCACACCGAAGATCAAAGAGCACAGGGATTCAATGCGAAACGGGTAGATATCGTGCTTTTAAAATCAAATCTAGTTGATTTAATAGATTTAGCAATAGTAACAATTAGAAATGCAATAGTCTAAAACTAAGGAGCTCGAGAAAATGCAATAAGTAAAGTAGCTTTAGTTATTGAAGGTGAAGGATGAACAGGTAAACGCGGTGATGTATAATAGCTGCAAGAGACTATCGCTTCCAACGAACATCGCCAAAAAAGGAAACAAAGAGTCAAAACTGCCTAATCGAGCAGATTCTCTGTTTTAGTTTAATTAGATTCATAACTAGCTGAATAATAATGAAAAGAGCACATCGAGTAATAATCCAACTGACATGGTATAGGATTCGAAAGGCAAGGATGATCATCAGACAATTGCTAATTTTGATGGGAAAATGTAAATCAATTCTCAAGAAAATAACTAATAACAACAGCAACCATAACAATACTGGAAGGAATAGCAATCATAATAGCAGCAATCACAGCAGCAGCAACAGTAGTAGTAACCCTAATCACAACAGCAAAGCTAAATATAACCTTTGTAGCTGAATTAAACCCCTGAGAGCATCGAGTAGATATCCTCTCCATATTTTACAATAGCATCTCAGAAGCATATGCATTACCAAGCATTTTCTTAATTCTTACAGCACTAGTCATCCTTATAGTAGCTATCCTAACCTCAGCAATCATACCAACAATAACAGAAACGACATCAGCAAGGCAACCCAAAGAGACAGAGCCTCCATGAAGATCTTTCATAATCCTAGCCTCTTTAGATATCAATGGCTGGAAGTCAAGCATAAATTAATCAGAGAATAACGCATAAGAACAAGGTGAATAGCAGTAATAGTATATAACAAGATCATTAGTAGCCTTTCATTATTCGCTCGTTACAAAGGGAGCCATCACTTTAAGCTTCCTTGCAGCAGTTTTAGTTGCAGTAATAATAGCAGTATTAGTAATAGTAGCTGATATCATAACTTCCTTTTTCCCCAACGAATAATAATAACAACAACATATCCTTGGAATCTTCGACTAATCTGGAGGCTGCAGTTATGCGAAACAAGGTGTTTACATTTGATGTTAATTATAACAAATCCATGAATAATAACACGCAAAACAGCAGATAATCTTTTGCTTCAAGGAGATCAAATTAATCACGTCAATCAATATCTATCGCTTCTCCGCCTTCTTTCCCACAGCTGATCTAGCATGGTATCCCTTAGTAGTAATTCACTGGGTTATAACCATAAGCTGTGTTATGCTTTTAAAACAAGCAATCTAGCAGGAGAAGCAGTACTAGCTCGCAGAATCTAAATGAAGTTCCCTCACCATAAGTTAAATAGAAATCCTTTTTCTTTTAGCCTTGATAACAATATGAAAGATGTTTATGTTTTTGTATTGCAATATTTTGCATTAATTATGAGACTTAACACTGATTGGTCAGGGGGAGGGGAGGGGGGGAGGAGAAGAAGAAGAAGAAGAAGAAATGAGATTCTGAACTGCATTCTGGAGATCTCCTTTGGGGTAAGTATCAGATGTTTTAAATTCCCCAGATTTGATCTAAATCGAAGTTTCATTTTGGAGTAATTAAAGTATTCTTCTCTTTAATACCGTTCAAAGCCTACAAAATTAAATATTTATTAGTTACCAAAATCAAAAATATTATAACTAAAACTCTCTTCCTCTTTTGACTTCAACTTTATGTTGTTGAACGTCGTAGCTAGTGATATTATCCCGAATTTAATTAGCCTCTGCTCAGTTTGCTTTAGCATTTCATTTCATTAATTTTCAAGATCAAAGTAAAGAGGTTTTATGAGTAATTAGCTTTTTTATTTTATCCAAAAAATAAACAGAACTATGAAATGATGCAAGAATATTATGGTAGTCTACTAACATAACTGACTGTTTTAGAGAAATAATTAGTTTTAAAATATAAAAATATCTACAAAAGGAGAAATACACAGGTACAAATTTATCAAAATGGATATTGAATTAAAACAATAAACAAGTGTGATGTGCTTTTCATTTATTTTGATTTCTTATCTTTTTCTTGAGAATATCGATTGTCCAGTACTCCGATCCTTTCGATAATCTTCTTTCCTTCTCGTCTCACTGTGAGAAATAATAAATCTTGATGAGATATTTAAAAAGGGAGATTATTCTCCAAAAATAAAAAATGAAACATACAAAGACAATATTATTTTTTAGCAAATTCTTTTTCAAATAGTTATTAATAGTTCAATCAATCTAAAAGAAGAAGTATTAATCTTGATAGTGATTTTATTATTTTTGAAATAAATTGCAATTAAAAAATAATATATTATCGATCTTTTTTATTGCATGTCTAAAGATTTTCTAAAATTAAAAATGTGGTTTACGAATCGCCCAATCCCCTAATATTTGATTCGATGATTCAATAAATATAGACAATACCATTCTTTTCTAACAAAAATTATTCCTAAAAATAATAAGAAGAAATAGGTATTGTTATTCAGAAGTTTCACATAAGAACTCCGCCTGCAAATTATCCTTCTTCAATCAACTTTCCTTTTGAGTCGAATTTCTTTCCCTTTCCATTGATCCAGCCTGCTTCCCACTCTCCTTCAAATATGTTTCCATCATTGCAGAAGAACTTGCCTATTAAAGTATTGAACAATGTTAGAATCAATAAAGCAATTTTTTTTACCTTGACCATGCGTATTACCATTTTTCCACTCTCCTTAATATCTGCCCCCATCATTGTAGAAGTATTTGCCTATTAAAGTGTTGAATAATGTTAGAATCAATAAATCACTTTTCTTACCTTAACCATACTTCTTGCCATCTTTCCACTCTCCTTCATATCTGTTCCCATTATAGTAGAAGTACTTGCCTATTAAGGTATTGAACAATGTTAGAATCAATAAATCATTCAATAAATCACTTTTCTTACCTTGACCATGCATATTGCCATCTTTCCACTCTCCTTCATATCTGTTCCCATCATTGTAGAAGTACTCGCCTATTAAATTATTGAACAATGTTAGAATCAATAAATCACTTTTCTTACCTTGACCATGCATATTGCCATCTTCCCACTCTCCTTCATATCTACCCCCATCATTGACGAAGTACTTGCCTATTAAAGTATTGAACAATGTTAGAATCAATAAATCATTCAATAAATCACTTTTCTTACCTTGACCATGCATATCGCTATCTTTCCACTCACCTTCATATCTGCCCCCATCATTGTAGAAGTATTTGCCTATTAAAGTATTGAACAATGTTAGAATCAATAAATCATTCAATAAATCACTTTTCTTACCTTGACCATGCTTCTGGCCTTCTTTCCACTCTCCTTCATATATGCCCCCATCATCGAAGAAGTCCTTGCCTATTAAAGTATTGAACAATGTTAAATCAATAAATCACTTTTCTAACCTTGACCGTGCTTCTTGCCATTTTTCCACTCTCCTTCATATCTGCCCTCATCATTGTAGAAGTACTTGCCTATTAAAGTATTTGACAATGTTAGAATCAATAAATCATTTTTCTTACCTTGGCCATGCATATTGCCATCTTTCCACTCTCCTTCATATCTGTTCCCACTATTGTAGAAGTACTTGCCTTAATTAAAGCAAAATATAAAATCTTAAACCCACTAAAAAGAAATTATTCTCTACTTACCTTATCCATTTTCTATGTTATTCTTGGTCTCTCCTTTATAGTATCCATTAACATATTGAATTCTTTTTATTCTATTATTAAAAGTGTATATGAAATGAGACTGGAAATAAATTGTGCTTTTAATATTAAGTGAACATGAAACTAAAAATAGAAAAACTTTTGAGAATTAATCTCCTCCTCAAAAGGAGCAACTTTAATAATTCCAACAAAGAGATACCTTCCCATTTAAATAAAGATCTCATTGTTTGAGAGTTACTTTCTCTTTCTTATTTTTTATTATAGAAACGATTTCTATCATTGTTGCTATTGAGATGTCGATTCTTTAAACAGAGATTCTTTTGTAAAAATTTCTTTGAACAAATGTGAGTGTTCATTCAAAATATTATTTATTTATTTTGGGATGATAATGCAAAGCATGAATTAATTAATTGGGGAAAAAAATCCACTCCTGTTTTGTAAGCAAATAAAGAAAATAAACAAACAAATTAATTACTCTGATTGCGGAAGAGGGAGAGATTAGTGTATTTTCTGTAGCTCAGTGATAACCTCTTCAGGTGAGGCTCGATCTTTTGGGGAAGTTGCTAACATTTTAAATGCAGCCTTCACAATGTTTTGATGCCTGAGTTTGGTGATATCTGGAAAGTTCCCTTATTTTATTTGAAGCATCTAGGGGATTGAATGGTTGCCGCATAGCCTAAAGAGAATTAAACCAGCTGCGAACCAATCTGATTCAATTTAGGATTTTTGTTCTATTTGTTACTCAGGGGCTTCATAGCAGAAGTTGCCTCCTCTATTCGTCTATTAAACCCTGTTTCCTTGTAATTACGTAGAGAGTCGAAAGTCTGCTAATTTGGGGGAGTTGCTAAAGGAGAGAAGTATATTCTAGGGTTTAAGATCGCCATGAATAATTTTATTCACCTTGAGATATATTAAACCGCGAAGAACTTCGATAAACATAGTGATAATCTGAGAGTCGCTGATATTAGGATTATCTGAAATGAAGGTGTCTAGATTTCCATTTTCTTCGAGATCCATCACCAAAAAGAAATAATTGTTCTCTAAGTCAGCTAGCTAATCAAGCAGATGGACAGTGTAAGGAGATTCGAGTTTTTTCATGATTTCGAATTCTTAAGTGAAGCCAAGGAGCTACTTATCGTTTTCAAAGTACATCAATTTGATAGCTACTTTTTTTTAGCGTTAGATATTTTTTGCAAGCAGAACTGCACCAAAGGAGCTGCATCCAAGCATGTTCTCTACTTCATAACCTCTTTCTGCCAAATATTTCCGTGACTCTAAGACATCAGTCGCTCTTAGGTTCGAATATTCTTTCAAAAGCATTGCTGAAATTGTACTTTTATCCATGATAATTGTTCTGAATTACTGCGCTTTATTCTTCTCTTTAATTAATGAATAGTCAGTGGCTGAGCTTGGATGTTGGTTGTGGGGAGAAAATAGTAGGTCTTTGTAAAAAAGGAAATTAGAGCACAGGAAAACTAACTGTTGTAATTAACATTTAAATTCAAGGCTTCAAGTTTGTCCCTAATTTTGTTTCTTAAATTAAGTGTTTCAGCAGTTCATTAACAATTCTAGGTAAGAAAGTTTAATTAATTGATAATAGGAGTTACGATAAGAATAGTCAACTAGTTAATAAGCTGAATCAAAATGAAGGAGGAGATTTTAAGAAGGGCAAATTAACAATTAGAAAAGACTAGATGGAGTTCTAACTAGTTAAAATTATTTTTTTTATTAAATTGTTTTTTAAGCTAATTCATATCGCCTTTTTTAAATACTGGCAGAAAAAATAATGAAATAATTCGCCTTAATAATAGTACTTTGATATTAAAAAGAATCCCCCACCTCCCCTCTTTTTTACTCATTTTAATAATAAAACAAATCTAAAAAACTCCTAATTGTTCACACTAATCTTTCACTAACTCGATAAGTTAAAGGCAACATAAATATCTCTTTGATACATAATCTCTAACGATATATAATATCTATCTCATTTGCAGTAGCAGAGCACTAGATTGTTGGATCTAGCCCATTTTAAATATTCTCTCCAATGAGGATCGCAACCAAGAGTGTCCATGTCCCCTATTAAAATGCATTCAAAATGATTAAAATCAAATCTATGAATCTCTCTTTCATTAAAAGTAAGAAATTTCATTTCACTTACCAACAACGATGAGTCCTCGTTTAGCACTCCAGAGAACGGAATTGAGTATTCTTGGATCCCTGAGTACGCCTAGAGCTTTCTGCATATGCGATGAAAAAATTAGCTCGAGTGTTGTTTAGGGAGTCAAGGGTTTCAGAATTAAAATCGATAGGTAGGGGTTAGGAAGTTTGAAATCATAACAAAAATATGATAAATACTTGTTTTGGGAAAGGCAAAATGCCAATGATATGTGTTTAAAAAAGGAAAAAATAATGTAGAAAGTGAAAATGCAATTTTGTTTGGAGACATTTTAGAATTCTTCTTTTTGTTTTGGAGATAGAATAATTGAATTGAAGATGGTTACATGCTTGTTGGTTCTGACGGGAGAGAAGATCACAAGATCTTTATCAAGAGAATCAATCGTATCAATGGTTTCAATATCCACAAGGGTTGAATGCTTTGTTAATCGAATGGTTTCTTCGAAAGATAATCCCCACATTTGTGGGTTTTTCTAAAATGAAAAACAAGAAAAAATTCATTAAAATACAATTTTCAAGTTAATCATCTCTCCCTTTTTTTTTGTTACTTTAGCTTGAACAGCAATTTCCGTTCTGATGCGTCGTTTCTATTCTTAGAAAGTTGTGAGTATCCCTACATCGCTCTATCTAATATACCCAAGCTTGAGCAGCTACATAAGAATCTCCACAACAACTTCAACTTCTTTTGTATTTTGCAGCTAATCCTGCAGTTAAGTTGCTTGCTCCTACCCCTTAACTAGCACAAGGCAAGTCTTAATTGCTGGATTAGGCCAAGGGAAACCTCTTAGTTCTGATCTGTAATCATCAGGCACATTGTTCTCGAGCATTCCATTGTAGAAATATCTTGATTAGAACATTGTCTAATTCCCTGATATTCTGTATTAGCATTTGAGTAAATGTGGATTGAACCCTTGTGAAATCAATTTCTCAAACAAACTCATGCACATGCCTTTCGATTATGCAAATATTGAATTCGATTTCGGAGCAGACATCATATGATCTCCAAGTAAAACTAGCTGATTGCACAGTTTATGCAAAGGGATCAACGCCAATGGCTCAGAGACTTAAGTAGCATCGTCGATTATGACTCTTGTGAAGTGCAATCCTTTGAGATAGTCTGACATCACAGATGAGCAAGTGCAGCAGACAACGGAAGCTTCTCGGAGCATTTTTTTCAGGAGCAAAAATTTCATAGAGCTAGGAATACTCGTTGAAATAGAAGGGTTATGTGATGAACTCAGCTTAAAAGGAAAGTCGAATTAATTATCGGACTTGTAAGAGTTGCCGCCGTTAAGGGAATTGATTGTATCTTCAAACCCATGAGCTAGCAAAACAGCTTTTACACCTGCTTTAACAAGTTCTGAATATAAGTTATTCACAGATTCTTGTGTCAGAGAAGTCAAGAGAATCGGTTAGTTTGTCTGTCTCAGCCATTCTAAGACGATTTCGATAGCCGTAGTAGTCTTGCCACTTCCAGTTGGTCCTTAAATCAATGTGATCCTATTCACAGCTGCTTTTTCAACTGCCAATTGCTATTCTCCATTTAATTATGTCTTTGTGCTACTCACTGATGAATGAAAAAAACAGTCTCAATTAAATGAAAAACATATTGAATTTGATTATCATTACCTTTGTACTTTTCACCTGCAGCGAGTTTTCTTATGATCGAAGTAGATTTACTGATAGGAGAGCAGAGTGTATGGAGAATCGCAGGATGAGCAGCTTTTAGATCAAAACAAATTGATCGTAAGGCTTCTTGCATTCTATCATGGGTAGTTCTTGAGAATATCTTAGTAATTTTCCAATGTCTGCCGCTATCAACGCTATTGAGAGTCTTGATAGTATCTTCATTGCTAGGTGAATCCGGATTGTTATTAGTATTTGTCGTAGTAGCTGTAGTTGTATTTGTTGTTGTAGTTCTGATATTTGCATTTAGTGTCTGATTGATGAATAATTTTAGTTTATTATCTCTTGTGAGTTCTCTCACAGTAGCTATGATTGCATATTCGATGACGTTACCGAATTCAGTTATGGTATGCACAAAATCTCTGTTATCTGCAGTACCTCTCGCTCGCTAGTTTATTGCAGTGCATAATTTAGACTATTCCCCAGTTAGAACGGGCTTGTCGTAGCTAGGTCTGAAGAATGTAGTAAGAATCACAATATCTCCTTCGACGATCATGTCCTGGGTGTCTTTTACATCGAATTTACATCTGTTTTTTTAGCAGGAAAAAATAATTGTATTTTTCAAATTCACCAGTCTAAAATAGATAAATCTTCTCAAAACTGCAATCATTCATGGAATGAATAATGGCAATTATATTAATATATTAACTGCGTACCTTTTGATAATTTTACTCTCCATGACTTCTTGTGTTTCAAGTGCGGTGAGGGAAATAACATCGTAATTATGTGCTGTACCGATTTTTTCAATTTTACCATTGATACTGCAGAGATACTCTAGTGGATTTCGATTCCAAATTGTCTGATACACATCATCGATTAGCTCTGTGATCAAGAGATTCTTGCTATGAGCGTAATACTCAGCAGAACTTTCATGGATAAATCCAAAAGGTTGAATGAGTAGCTAAGAGTACATTTTTTCGGCAATTTCAAGAGAAAACTGCTTGTCTCCAGAGTAGAGAAGTGTCTCATACATCTCATCTAAGAGGAAAGCAGCTACACTTTCTTAGTCTCCAGTACCTTTGGCTAAGGATGTCGCAGATTTACCAAAAACTAACAAAATAATATTATTAGAATTTTCAAGAATAATCACACAAACACTCATAAGGAAGGAAGTTGAAAAAAGTAAAATAAAAGTCTTCGTGTATTTGTTACTGGCCTGAGAGACCTTTTGATAATTTGAGCTGTTTACGTCAAAATCCTTCAGGAATTTCAGTTTAGGATGCAATTTCGCTATGGAAAGATCCTCATCACCATCAAGGTCCTCTTCTTT
>Ga0302271_10000907_pt1 | contig 29245 bp, 17 predicted proteins | sample III_Bog_N1_1_FD_198767 | JGI IMG/M metagenome (GOLD analysis project Ga0302271, IMG submission 198767) | Peat permafrost microbial communities from Stordalen Mire near Abisko, Sweden - III_Bog_N1_1 | ecosystem: Environmental > Terrestrial > Soil > Wetlands > Peat | place: Sweden: Abisko... | reverse complement strand
AAGTAAAGAAGAATCAATGGCTTCAGAGGAAATGCTATCTATCACTCCTAGTTTCAAGTTACTTCCTGTTAAAGCATCTAAGGAAATAGCGACTCCAGTTGAAGAGTCTTACTTAAGTTTATAAATTCTGAGAAAGGGATTGCCATATTGAAAATACTGATTTATCAATATGTATGCTACAAATACTGTAATTAAGAATATAACCATCGTTATCAATGCACCGCAGTATGTTTTATGTTTTTTACTCTTATCTAGACGTAGTTCTACACTACGCCCAAAGATATCTATTTTTTTTACTAAACCCAACACCTTCATTATACAAGACGACGCTGCTGCTGAATGTAAATCTAAAAGACTTTTCCTCTTCCAATCACTCTCTTAGAAGTTGTAAAACAACAAAATCCCCCCTGGAGAATAGCAAATTGAGATTCTTCTAAGATGCACTCTTTTATCTTTCCCTATTTAGAAGAATCCTTGCTGCACTTTACTCTTTTTGTATTTTTTGCCTTTCTCTCTCTTCTCTCAGCAAATTGTATTTTTTTTTTTCTTTTGTCTGTATCTCCCAGAAAATTTCAGCCAAACATTAAATTGCAAGAGTGAAGAGTGGTTAACAATGAATTTGATTATTCCTAACACGATTGGACACAGATTTATAGATCTATCTAAAAAGTTGTGATTCTTTTTGACCGTTGATTTATCCAAGGAGATTGCTAAAATATTAAGATCTAAAAAATAAAACGAGTCTTCAAGAATCTGTGTCTGTGTGTCTGTGTGTACTTTTCAATCATTTTTCTCTCCCTTTAGAATTGCAATATTGTATTCATTTTTTCTTCTTTTTAATCTTGATTCTTATTTGGTGTAATCAAATTGTCTTTTGTTCTTAACTGAAATGTCCCTCCCTACATATTAATTCTATCTTTACAACATTTAAAGGATTTGCTTACATTTATCAAATTACAATTTAATCCTCTATCTCTTTTGATTTAGGTCAACACATTTTTGATCTTCTTGAAAATCAACCAAATTCAAAATATGAATTTTATTTGAGGAATAATTAGGTGGCCGTAACGACCAACCAGCGACTCTTGAAACAAGACTGAAGTTATTAAAGAAAAAAAAAATAATTCTTGAAATGTTCACTTTCTAACCATAAAAAATGTAATCCCTTCATTAAAAATTTGTAAATCTATATTAATCTGATGTTTGCAAGGAATAAACAAATACGTGTTCGATGCAACAAAACTAAATAAAGAATGACCATAAACAAGTAGATATTCATATCTTCATCATAGTTCCACTTTCTTGTCATGGATATCTGCTTTGGGTTCTTCTTGTTGGACATCATCGATATCCACAAACTGTTCTCCAGCTGAGGCTAAAATTAACACAAAAAGAAAAAACCCATTAAATAATTTGTTCAAGGTATGGGAAGAAAACCGTCCGAAAAAAAGGAGATAAACTTATGGTCCAAATTAACCAAAAAATTAAGAGATTTTTAAAACTGTAATCGAGGAGAAAATATATATTTAAAAATAAAAAATTTCTTACTTTGATCATTTTCTTCTTCTTTTGGTTTTTCCTCTTCTTCATCTTCTTCAATATCAACTTCATATTCTTCAATAGGAGCGTTTTTAGGCAAGCCAATTGCACCATTGAATAATCTGTAGAATCTTTTTGCAAATCCCTATGGATCCTTGAGGGAGTATCCTGAATTAACTAGCGATCCTTCGTAGAGTAACTTAGCTGTTTCCTCAGTTGTCTCATCGGGATCTTCTTTGACTCTCTCAAGAAGCTCCTTGATGGCTGGATGACTTGGATTAATTTCTAAGATTTTCTTTTAGTTATTTTGGTTGTTAGCTTGATTGGAGTATGCTTGAGCCTTGGAGATTCTTTCCATTTAGGCAGAATATCCATTTTCATTGGAGACGATAACGCAAGGATCGTCGTGAAGTCTTTAAGAGATACGTACTTCATCGAGATCATTGGTTAGCAGCTTTTTCCACCATGAAGTCAAAGGCTCAAAGATTTTCTTGATAGCTTTGTTTTTCTTTCTATCGGTATCGTTGTCTTCTGGGAATTTGAAATTACCCTTACCAACGTTGACGATTTTGTTCTTTTTATACTCATTCAAATTCTAGAACACGAATTCATCGATAGGGTCGCTAAGCAGGAGGACTTCGTAACCTTTCTTGAGTAACTTTTGGATTGTTGGATGAGAAAGAATGTGCTCGTTGGTTTCACCAGCTAGGAAATAGATACTCTTTTAGCCTTCCTTGGCTCTTTCCAAGTATTTATCGAAGGAAGTAAGTTCGGTGGAGTTGTGAGAAGAGTACCATCTAAAACAAAGAAAAATGAGAATAAAAAAACCTAAGTTAATAAATGTTTGATTCGTACCTACTGAGTTTAGCAAGTTTTTCTCTATTTGAAGAGTCTTCGATGATTCCGAGTTTAATGCTCTTGCCGAATTCCTTCCAGAATGTCCTATATCTATTCTTTTTCTCTTCAGCTTCTTTTTTCTGTTCTTCAGTTGATTCATCTGGATTCTCTTCCTCGTGTGATTTTTCTTCCTTGGTGGTTGAAGTTTCGTTGTTGTTATCATCATCATCCTCCGAGCTTTCAACTTCTTCACCTTGTTCTTCTTCGGCCATGGTCTTGATGAGATCAAGCGCCTTCTTCACAAGCTTTCTGCTAATGTGTTTGAGGATTTTCACTTATTGGATGCTCTCTCTATTGACATTCAAAGGTAAATCATCAGAATCGACAACACCCTTTATGAAATTCAAGTATCTAGGCATGAGTTCTTCGAATTCCTCATTGATGAGTACTCTTCTGACATACAACTTCAGAGCGCTGGATTTGGAGCCCATTGAATCGTAGAGATCATGAGGAGCCTTCTTGGGACAATAGAGCAACGAAGTAAACTCAACTTCTCCCTCACCCTTGAAATGTGCCCAATTCAACGGATCTTCATAATCCTTAGTGAAACTCTTGTAAAATTGCACATATTCTTTATCTTCAATTTCCTCCTTGGCTCTAGTCCAAATAGCCTTGTTATCATTGACATGCTTCCAATCAGGTACTTTCTCCTTAATCTTTTTCATTTTGGGCTTTTCCTCTTCTTTTTCTTCATTTTCGTCCTTAACTTCATCTTCTTCATCTAAGACTTCTTCCTTAGGCTCTTCTGGAGTTGCAGCTGCATCTTCATCGACGACTTCTCTTTCTTCCTCTCTGAATGTGCGTAGCTTAATAGGGAAGTTGATGAATTCAGAGTACTTCTTAATCATTTCGCTTAACTTTTTCTCTTCCAAGAACTCCTAAGCGTCTTCCTTCAAGAACAAAGTCACACGAGTTCCTCTGACTAACGTGTTCTCAGGATCAGCTACGACAGTAAAGGAATTAGCTGCGCTGCTCTCCCAAGTGTGCTGAACATCCTCCAATGGGCTCTTAGAGCTGACTTGAACTTTTTAGGAAACTAAGAATGAACTGTAGAATCCAACACCGAACTGTCCAATAATGCTAAGATTTCCACCTATGTTGTTAATAAAAAACCATATTATTATTATTTATTTAATCTCTGTACCATATTCTAATTATTCTAATGCATTTTACCTTTAATCGCTTCGATGAAGTTAGTAGTTCCTGATTTGGCGATGGTTCCAAGATTCTAAATGAGATCGTTTTTAGTCATGCCGATACCTGTATCAGTGATTGAGATGGTCTTAAGTTCAGTATCGTAATCGATCAAAATCTCAAGATCTTCAAGTCCCTTCATGAGAAGAGGATCTTTAATCGCAAGGAATCGAAGCTTATCCAGTGCATCCGAAGCGTTGGAGATAAGTTCTCTTAAGAAAATATCTTTCTCCGTATATAATGAGTTAATCAGAATATCCATCAATCTACCGACTTCAGTTTGAAACTCAAATTCTTCAGTTTTCTATTCGGCGGCACTGCTCACAACTTAGAGCAGAATCATCCCCAGCAAAAGGATGCTCTTCAATTGGTGTCTCATTTTTCCTTGAGTCGTACAAAAATCCAGAGCTCTTTGGTATCTTTAATAAAATTTATATTATCCTTAAATTATTTATCGTTTTGTCCACTCAAACGTTTTAAACAACGACACTTGTTTCCTTTTGTAATTATTTGTTAGAGCTAATTAACTTTTCCTTAATCGCCAACACGTGTCATAAACTTCTAATTAAATATCTTTGCGTTCTTTGTAATAGTTTATACAATTAATTAAAATTATTAAATGGCCAATTTCCTTTAGATTCTTGATGTAAACACCAAGGAAATTACTAAAAAATCAGCTAAATAATATATCTATATTTTCCTATGCAATTGTTTCAACTAATACCCTTGAGCTATTTTGCATTGTCCTATTTGAGATTCTTTGATATTTTTCGATAATTTTTAAGAAACAAATAATTTCAAATATTTTAAAAATATATCATGTAATTTTGAGAGATATTACAAAAATTATTTACTTTTTTTTAGCTAAAAGCTAACAACAACTTATTGGTTTTTAACTTGATGACTTAAAACAATATTTAATTAAATGCAATTAACTATGAAGGAGAATATATTATATTATTTATTCTTTAAAAAGCTTTAATTGGTATGCATTTTCATCTCTTTCATTCATTTTCAAAAACTAGAAATTTCAAAGGAATATAATTCAAAATGTTTGGTTTTATTTAAGAAAAGGAACATTATTATTATTGTTTCTTTTCTTTTTTTCTTAACTGATTCCTTGTTCCTGTTGAAAAGAGTCTCTTTCTAAAATTAGAAGCTGATTTTTTTTGAGGGTGATCATCAAAAATTAGAAATTTATGCACTACGTACGACATGCTAATATCAAATAAAAAATCTAAAGAAATATTCAAAATCATCATCAACAAAACAAGGAAATAATAAAAAAATCAAATTGTTATAAGATACATGAATGTTAGTTTTATTAGGCTGTCCTTCATTCTAAAAATTAGATCAAATTTAGCAGAGATATTATTATTAATAGGAGGAATGAATCATTGCATAACCATTTTAATCTAATTTAAGAATATCTTTTATGGGCATTTAGCCTTCTTGACTGGAACAAAAATACATTCACACAGGATTTGTATGATTTTGGAATATTTTTCTTTTGATTTGATTGAGAAATGAGTTCAGTAAGATGAAAAAAAAAGTGAAAAAAGAGATAATGCACAAGAAAATAGTGTGCACTTGATAATATTTGAGAAAAATAATTAAATAGCGTAAGTTTTGGGAGGCTGCGAGTTCAAATTTCTTCAAAAAAGTATCAAATATGAAGGATGACAGCAGTAATACCAAAATGAAGATGCAGCAACTAGACAATAATGGAACCAACAAGGAATTACTGCTAGCAAGATCGATGCTGAAGGAAAGCTAAGAGCATAACTAAACACTGAAGACTATCATTGACAAGCAGAGACAGGAACTCAAAGACAACAAGTAGAAGTGCGAGAAGCTTAGATAAGAGGTTGAAGAACTCAAGGAGAGTTAGATAGGTTAAAATGCATCAATTAAAGGGTATTTGGAGCGGATAACTGCGCTGGAGCAAAACAAAGATACTTAACTGGATAAAATGGACAGGCACAGTAAACTAGATGAAGAATGTGCTGATTTAGAGTAGAAAATATAGATCTATGAAGACAAGATATTGCGATACTCTGAGAAATCCAAGAAATATGAAGAGAAACACAAACGGCAAGAGGAAAGGTTCTCTAAGCTGTTGGAGAAGAATTCCTTGATGGAAGAGGAAAGCTGGTCGATAGAGGAAAAACTGCAAGGACTGAAAAGCATTCATAATGAACTTGAAGATAAGTACGCTAGATTGTAAAGTATGTGCGAAGGAGAGGAAGATAAGTATGCTGAGTTGCAGGGATTATGCAACGAGTTAGATGTGAAATGTAAGGAATTAGAAGAGAAAAAAGTAGTTTTAGAGAAAGAACATTAAGAACAAATGACACAAAGAAACCTAATGAAATCGACGGAGTAATAGAACGAAGAAAACACCTTGATAACAGCGAGAGGAGCAAAAAGAGACAGAATCAATAAGTTTGAACTTGGAATGAACAAGGAAAACGACCAGAGCAGAAGTGGAAGTAAAAATTCGCATGGAAAACAACGAGTTAAGTCGATAGATTTCTAGAATAACAGCACAACTAACATTCAAGAGATCGATAAGTTTGTGGTAGAAAAGATGGAAAATGCAGGAATCAGCTAGGAAATGAATACACCACATACAAATAAACGAACTGGATTGAATTATTCGTAAAATAATAATAATCCGAGTCCATTACGCGAGTAGATGTCTTTTACATCGGGAGGAGTATAGGAATAGTCATAGGAGTACTATTCACTGTAGTCGCAGTTGATTTCGTTGCAATAAAAACATAAATAATTGCAGCTACAAGCTGAAAATACTCCAACTAGGGCAGTTTCTCTGTTAAGAAAATCTTCTAAGCCAAATTTACAGAATAACAGCAACAATCAGGACATGAGCAGCAGTAGTAATAGCGCAAGCAATAATCATAAAACTAACACAAATAATGGCGGACTTCTACGAAATTCAAGAGCACACACACCGACTATGTCTGGAGCTAAGGATAAGTAACAACAATATTAGTAATAAATGACTTAGCGATCGAACATAACAGAATAAAATGACAGGAGTATTCTTTTTCCTAGAGGCAGAACACCTGAAATGTCTAAAACACCACAATCTACGTACAATTCAGCTCAGAGTAATACTAATATTAATACTAATCTATTCACTCCACACTCTTCGAACCATACGAACTATGAAAATACCAATAATCCCAGAAATTAAGATTTAGTTTTTGAGAAACCAATGTCAAAAACAGTAGGATCTACAACGCAATCTTCCTCCTACCATTCTGCTTCAAATAGCAAGGCTTCTACTGCTGTTGTCACTCTAAATCTCATAGGTAATGATAACCTTATACAACAATAACCTTCAGGATTCTAGACTCCCTAAGAAATACAGTAATAATTGCAGTAATATAAAATCTCTTAGGATACTGGTTCTTTGAAAAATAAATCAAGAGTAGCAACACCTACAACATCAAGGAATGCAACGAATGATAATATGTCTATCATCCCACAGCGTAGTCTCTCTCCTGCAATAAAAACTCCTTCAAATGCTTAGTTACCATCTAAAACCGCTACTATTCCTTTATATTTCCATACTTAATATCAACCGATGCCTCCATTATCTTAACTTAATTTTCCTTAAACATCTTAAACAACAGCAACAACTGCTTAAGTATCTCCACTTTAATAATAACCATATTTCTATGAGACACCTACAGCTTGTTCCCTTTAAAATCCTTTATCTTAAGTATCCCGATCACCAAACTAAAATTAACTTTGGGATGGTTCTATGTAAAACTCTTAGAGTGGCTCGCAGAGTAGTCATAGTAATTAGCTACCTCAACAAGCATAGTAATAGTATGCAGCATTCAAAACAACGCCTTAATCGTACCTTTCTTAGTAATCATTTCCAAGTTTGAATATAATCTCAGCAGACTGCAAAATATCCGAAATAGCAGCTTTGCAAGTGAATTCAAGAGCTGAGGTATTGGCGAAATAGAACAGCATTGAAGCAGGGAATAGATAGTAACTGTAGCAGGAGCTGCTGTTGTAATAATTCTAAGGAAACAACATTCAGTAATAGTAAAATCTTAATTCTTTGTAACTTAATCAACTTTCACAATAATAGTAGACGCCTAATCTTCTCTCGAGCATCTACTGCAGCAGTGTAATAAAGGACTTTGAAGTATCCGAACACATAGCAAGTAAAGAATTTGATTACCCTTCTAAACTCCAAAGAGATCATAGAAAATTGCTGTTTTTAACTCAGAAAATGAAGAAATACAAATTAAAAAGAGAAGCTAAGTGTTGCATGCTTCAAGGAGAGACGCTTCTCAAGGACGATCGACTCCTCCACGCTCCAAGTAACTGCTCCAAACTGATAATAGTGAGAGTGTTTGATTCTTCATTTTATTTCCAGTGGAATGCAAGGCAGCAATTCAACGCACTCGCGGAATGAACTTGATGATTCCTTCATCCCAGGTAAAATAAGAAAACGTTATTTAATTATAAATTAGCGAAATACTTTTTTTATTTATATTTTATTGCTTGTTTAAGATGGAAGTATCCGAAACAAAGGTTTCTAGACGGCATATGGTTTACAAGGAACAGGATCAAGATACCAGCCATTACAACAACAATAATAAGCACCTGAACCAGTGAAATTAATTGACAATTTCATTGTGATTTCTGCCAACCAAGAGAGAGTCCGCTAATTCACAAAGCAAAATGTTTTCAAGTAAAAATAGCATTAATTACTTTTTACTTTCAAACATTCAAAAGCTGATTTGGCTGTTGATATTGTTTTTCTGCTTGTTATAATTCCATTTTTCTCTATCTTTATGCTTCCCCTCCTCAAACAGTGTGGATCCACAAGTAGTATTCTGCCAATCTGATCAAAACACCAACGAAGATTAACTAGCAGCGATGGCTAAGTTTTGCTTCCCTTCTGGAGTTGATATCCATCGATTTAAAAGAGATAACATGAAAGCAGATCTACTCAAGTAACACATTTCTTTAATATCATTTAAATCTGAAGTTGATTATTTATTTTATGTTGAATTTTAGATGGTTTAGCCCTGTGAAAGGTCTAACTTCAAGGGAATACTTTGTATTTCCAATTAAATCCGCTGAATCATTTTAAAAAACGAACAATAACATCTCAGAGAATAATTCCTTGAAGGAAATCTGCAATCCAAATAAATTCACTTATTGTGCGTGCTTGCTCACAAAGGATTACTTAGACTTCAGCAGCAAGAATCAATCAAGAATGAATAGAAGTGATTCTTCCAATAATTCTTTCTCGAAAATACACAACAACAGTAGTAACAGTCTAAGCAATATAACCAATAACGAGCACTACTTTAGAGTAACTTCCGCACTCATGATAATTACCAGCTTTCCGTTCTTTGATTTCTACTTTCAAGTACTCACTTCGATCGCGAGTAAATCAAGAGATTTGCTTTTATTATTAAGTCAAGCAAAAACACTCCAAACGATACTAAGTTATTGATTATTTGTTTAAAAAAATTACAAAGACTAGTTATATTCTTCGAAGCGTGCTGTTATTGATGGCTCAGGGGATTGCTCTTAAGCTGATCTCTTGCAAATCAGAGTAATATACAATCAACATAACATGAAAGAAAATTAAAAAAAGTTACAATTTTTCAATTATCAATTTTTTACAAAGCTGATTTGAACATCAAGCCTTATTTCTACTAATTTCATTCATTCCTTGATTTTGACTGATTTTTAAAGAAACTCTTGAGCGAGAAGACCTTTGGGTTCATAGACTAATTCATGCATCCTTAAGGTTTTATTGATTTCGGTAGTGTCATAAAATTCTCATAGGATGCGCAGGAGAGCTGCTAGTTTGCTATTCCAGCACGTGAAACATGCAGCTATCTCGAGGGATGCTGGGGAGTTATTCATCCATTCACAATCATGAACGCATTTGAATTTCTATTTATTTTGATCTCACTGCTTCTGGAAGACACGGTGGTATTTTTATCCAAAAACGCGTCAACTCTATCATAAACTATGTACAAATAAATTACAATTTATCAAATGTAAAACTCTTTTTCTTTCTTTTTTTTCTCATACTCTAAAGGATGTTATTCCTCGCTTGCGTGAAGCCATTCAAGTGGCCACATCCTTGTGTGATGTTTCTAACAAATGACATGATTCATCTACTGGATTCTCCCTTTCCTGTAGTCATAGGAATTAACAAATCTTACGATTTTGTGGCAGAACAAAAGCTGAATAAAACTCATTCACATATTCTCTTTATAAATCTGGATGAATTCTGCATGAGCATGAAGAAGAAATCAATTTACGAGAGTCCTCTGTATCACGATCTTGTAAAGAGAATAAAACCACAATATGATGCAATCACAGAATGCTTCAAATCTAAAGATGCATACAACGAAGTTTCCATGGTTTTATTAAATCTAAGTATTGCTGTTTCTTTACAAGTTAAAAACTTCTTTCTTGAACTCCTTCGCAAACTTCTTCCTAAATAAGCGTTTCTAACATCATCTGCCAAAGTAATTAATCATTTTCATTGAGTTGATTATCTTGAAATTCTACTCATAATTGTCAATTTCATTGAAATGTTTTGAATCTGTTGTTTAAAATAGGAATTGGATTATGATAAGATAAAGGAAGCAGTTGTATAGAATTCCAAAGATGAGGTACTGCAGCGTCTTGTACATACATAAATTTTCTCTTATTTCCTGGAAGAAAACTACAAGATTTGAGCTTCAAGATAAGAAATTTCAACAAACATCCATTCATAAAAAAACTAAACGATGCTCAATCGAGGTAAGAGTCTGCAAGGAGACCATTATTAAACAATTTTCATGAAATTCTATTCATATTTTTTACCAAAAGTGTGCCATTTCATTACTGATGTATTTTTAAAACTCATTTCGCTTTCTAACAAAACAAAATTATTATCCAAGATTAACACACATTTTAATGTAATTCATTTGCGTTTAATGAATTTTTCAGCAAAGATATTTTATGCCTTGATCATAAGTGAATTACAGGTTACGATGACCTATTACTCGATAGCTTATTCAGCTAATTTATTGTTTGGATGACAACAGTGAGAATAAATAACATTAGATTATTTCAGATTTAATTTTCAAAAAGGGATGAAATTATGTTGTCTTTTGTCTATTAGATTGATTTATTATTCTTAAAAATATGACCAGGTAGGCCTCTAATTATTAACTAGCCTGCTGTTTTGAATAATCTAAGCCCTGTAAAGGGACGTAAAGACGGATTTAATTTGTTTTTGCGATTTTCTTCTGTTACTCGAAGCAACTCAAAAGCTCTTTCTTTTCTTGCTTTCTCACTTAGATTCCTCATAAAACTAACTTCCTTTACTCTGATTGTCTCGAAAGGGCTTTGGTGTGGTTAATAAAATGTTAAATTTCTTTTGTGATAACTGCTTTTTCAGCAATAAATATTTTTTGGTGAGTCAAATAAACTATCATTAGATCACATGATGAAGCTAATTTCTCATTGCGAATAAAATTGAAATAAATAGAGCTACGGGGATTGATTTTTCAAAGACAAACTTTGGATATTTTAAGGGTAATAAAAGAATTTAAATTTAACAAAATTATCAAAAAAATTATGCATCCATCCCTTCACTGAACTTCATTAGGCAATTAGTAATTAAAGGAAAATAATCATTCGAGTATATTAGAGCATTATTCAGTTTTAAAGGTTTTAACAGAGAAACGAGTGAATTCTCAAGGATATTAGTTGGACTGAGAAGGGTAGGTCATGTGTTTCTTGAATCTTTTTAACAGAACCTTGCAAGTTTTTCAATGGTTTCTGTTTTTCTTTTTTAAATAGTGAATACATCCTATTAAATAATTAACACATTTGCTGTAGTTGCTTCAAAGAGACTTCCCCTTTTCTCTTTGATTTTAGTCTTTAATGAGATAAGAGCTTCTAATCATCAATTTGAGTTTGTCTCCATCATCTCATTCTTCGAAAATAAACCCTTTCGAACAATAACTTTCTCTTCTTGTAAAAAATTTAATAATTAATAAACCCAGAGAATAATTCCTTACTCGTGAGAATTGAATTGAAGGTAGAAAAAACCAGCAGATTTATTTTGAAAGGGGAGGTGAGATTAATTGGTTTTCACAAGTTTAAAACGGAAGCTGATGTGACAAAAACAAAAAAGGAGAAGAATTGAATCTTCTTTTTCGCTTGAGTAAATCCTCGAGTGGGTAATTAAGATTAATAGCAAAGTAACCAATTTAATAAAAGAGTAGAACAGATTCAATTGGAATGACTGTAAACATTTATTTGCTCTCGTTCTTATGATTGCCTACATAAAGGAGAAAAAGATATTTTTTAGCAAACCATGGATTTTTATCTTCTATTTTTCTTCTTCATTTGTATGCTGCCATTGCTCAAATAAATGAAACTCCATTATCAAATGTACAGTGTGATTCCCTTGTTACATTGATTATAAAAGGAAATTTAGCTAACCGGGTTTTCTTTTACTTTAGTCTGTAATCAGAAGAGAGAAAAAAAAGCTCTTTTCAAAAAAGATAATTTATTTATTCTCAATGGGGTCAGAAAGTGAGAGAACGAATAACTGAATCAAAACAGAGCATCCTTGACGTCCTTCCCCCCTCCCCCACCAGAACTTTGCTTTCCTTTAAAACTTTTATAAACTCCACAGGATAAAAAGAGAGAAAAAATAGATACTAAATCCAAAATCTAAACCTAACAAAAACAATATCAACAAGTATTTTTCATTTTTTTTTATCAATAAAACGCTATGCACTTGGCTGGTTTCCAAAACATACCATAATAAGGCCTCGAATTAGAGTTAGCCATTAGGAGATAAATGCTCTCTGACCCTTCATCTTAATAAGGATTCATCTAAGGACCTTATCCTTCATTGTCACTGCAACATCCCTTAGGTAATTAAAACTCTTCAGGATACATGAAAAATTTCGATCCTTTTCAAGCTCTTCAAACGAAATCTCCTTCAACATTTCATGAACCACTCGACTAGCAGATGAACTTATTATTAAGAAATGATCCTCTCTTGCAGAATTCCTCGTTTTAATAGTAAAATCATCTCTATCGGTAGTAATAACAACAAATATAATAATAGCAACAATTCTAATTTCTTTAATAGCAATAGTAATAGTCTTAAATGTGGGTTCATTAGCAACAGCTTTACCAAGCCCAACAATAGCGTCTTTTACTCCTTTCAACATAGCAAGAGCAACAATATATTCAGCAATAACACCAATTCAAATAATTGCTTTCAAAATAACAACAATAACTCCTTTAATTGTAACAATAAACCTGTCACCTACAGAGTTAATTTCAAACCCAAGTGTCGTCTTCTAATTTAATTAATTCAATGCCACTTCGCACTGACTTATCTTAGTAATTTTAATAACAAAAATACCCTCCTCCTCTACAATAATCCTTATGCAAACCCTAATAACTTCAATATGACTTCTTTGAATAATACAAACAAGGATAATAGATTCAAAGTTTGATGTTCCAGCAATAGCTTCCGAGGTAATTGGCAGCAAAACTATCAGAGGAATCTCTTGGGAGTTAGCAAATCTTACAAATGCAAAAAATGGAAGAACCCTCTGAAGCTACATTATTAAACTTGAACGCTACCCCAAAGAGCCTTTACGACACAGACTAAAGACAAAGTACTTAAGAGACGTATTTAGATTTGGGGAGCAGACAAGAAGAAATTAAAGAAAATATCTTGAAATCTGCAAAATAAATTCTTGGGATAAAAGATAAAGAAGACAATTTTTTTTCTTATTAAAGTCTGGAATTATCCAAGCCTGAAATTATTACTTCGCAAAGAGATTAACAGTAATCAGCTTCATCGATACCAACTCTTTTGTTGGCAGTGCAAAATTAAGAAAATCAACAAAAATAAGATGATAATTCAAAAACTTAACAATAGATCTCTTAATAAAACGAATCAGAATATGATGTTCTAAAAAAGTAACAGGAAAAAAATACTGACAATTCTTCATAGGAGGGTCATATTAAACAGCAATTAGAACAAGAAGGAGAAGAAGTAGCTAAAACATAGAAAGAAGAGCAAGTTGAATTGCAAGACGATTCTCATGGAAAAAATAAAAAGGAAAAACAAAAATAATAATAACAATAATAATTTTAATAAAAATCATAGAAATCTCAAAAAAAGAGAAGGGAAATTAAACCCTACAAGATCGTTAAATTGAAGACTCTCCCAAAAGAAGATTAACTTCGAAACTACATTTTAGCTTAAGAGACGAAGAATGTCTCTAAGAATATCTGTTTGAGATTGTCGAAGTTTGCCTCAGCTGAGAAAACTAAATTTAGTTCGATCTCTAAATTGCGGGAGTACTTACTTCGAAACATTGACAGAGATGATGCAAGAAACATGATCAATTATCTTTAATATGAATTTCTTATTGATATTGCACACTAAACACGTAATAAGACAAAAATAATTTATGCTAAATATAGGCTTAAATTCATTAATGGACTTAAAGATCTTGAAAATTTTAAGCAGCTGAAGTTCTGAAAATAAAACTCCAATTACCAAGATAATGGCAACCTTTATTAAAATAAGAAAATATCAATGACATTTTACTTATTTGCAACAATTATTTTTTTCTCTTTAAAAATTTTTTTTCATATTTATTTGTAAAACGTTATTTTCTAACTTTATTCTTTTAATTATTATCTCGGATAGTCGATCAAAGCTTAAATGAAAGTTAATGAGATTTTAAGGAATTATTTTGTGATAAAAAGTAATATTTTTATTTGAAAGGAGAGAGAAACGAGTAGCAATGTAAAAGAAAATTGTCAAAAAATAAGCATATTTTTAATAATGTAATTCCTCTTATTTATCCCATCTCGCTATTAGTTTCATCAAAAATGAAAAAAAAATTTAAATAATAATCTGTCTTATTCTATCATTTTTTTCAAAGGAAGTTATTTATTTTTATTCAATTATTTTAATCAATTGTTTTTTTAAATAAATTGTAATTGAGAAAAAGTTTTTCCTCTAATGTTTTTGACTTGTTCAAAAGCTAAAAACTTTAATAAAAATACTCCCAATTTCACCTCTAATATCAATCATCCAAGATAAAAGCCAAAAGCTAAAATTTCTAACCATAGAATAGTCATTGAAGAAAATAAAAATTTATGTTGAAAAATAAACAAGAAATAAACTAAGAAAGGCTTTTATTTCCCAAAATTAATATTTATTATTATTGAAGGAGACACAAATCTGTTTTTTGTTAAGATTAGGAACAACTAGATACGAAATCACTTGAAGGAATAGCTTTAAATTACGGATGACAAAATGCAGATCAGAATTTTTAGATATAGAAAGATAAATAAAAATTAGAAGAAACATATAAATCAAGGATATAAAGCAATATCAATGAACGAAGAAATAAACCAACTTGAATAGTATCTCCTCGCTAAAGATCGAAAGGCATTCGTAGATGCTCTAATCAAGGACACAGATTCGCATTACTTTTTCTCATTGCTTGAAGCAATTGATTCATCTTCTGGTAAATTGACACCTGAGTAAGAAACAGATTTACGCAGATACCGCTAGTTCAGGACAGTCTCCAGCAAGGGCATCCGTGTGAGATACCTGTTTAGAAAATACGATTAGGCCAGTTCAGAAGAAGAGAAGAAGAGCATATTGGAGATACTTAACTAGAAACTATTTAAAGTAGATGGAATTTTTCCAGAAAAGAAAAAAAAGAAAAAGGATGGAATAAAGAGAAATTAACAGTTGTAGTCACCTAGATAAAGGAGCTAAGAAAGTGACAGCTAAGGGTCGATTGAACGTCTTGAAGAAGAAGAGATTGAACCAGCATTTTGGGAAAACGAAGAAGATGATGAAAGAGAATCTCGATAATAGAGGGCTATTCCGATGAAAGGTTCAACTTCAAGTTTAGGAGAAAATGATTTGTTTTAAGATCTGGAAGAATAAAAGACTTAAGAACAAGGAGAGTAAATGGGTAAACAGTCAACAATATTACATAAAATAATAATCAAGAAAATTATTCTTTTTTCTAACACCAATTTGTTCATTATTCATTTTAGAAATCGAGCAAGCTACAGCTTAAGCACCAAAAGAAGAGAATAAAAGTAAGTTAGACAATCAATTGCTTGATGTGGACAAAGTAATAGAGAAAGGAGCGCTCAGCGAGCTCTTAGGCCTTCTCTCAGACGATTCACTCATCAGGATTCCTCTTAAAAAAATCACCCAAGAAAAAGAGTGGGAAATCATAGGACAATATCTGGATCGTGTTGAAATCTATTCTCTTTCCACTGAAGAACTCACTTCAATTCTCACTAGACTTCTAACAATTGCCCCTAAAACTAAAGGAGTCTCATAAGCCCTTACTTTACCGTTTAGATTCAATGCCTTCACATTAGACTAGTTAGAATCAGCTGTTGTCCCTATTCCCGAGCTGAAAACTAACAAAAATTACATAAGGTCTCTATTCCTTAAGAAGTTCTAACTCTCTGAAATTGTATCCCTCAAAGGAGATTCTCTTTTTGCAAAATTAAATGAAATCCTTGCTTGGTCTAAAACGCTAAACTCGAAATTTTACTCACTACAAGAACAAATCACCTATGAGATTCTCTACCAAGGGATCCAAAGTAACTTTAATAACACAAATAAACATAAGCTTTGAGTTATTTTACTTTCAGTTTGTATTTAACGTTTTTCTTTTCTTTTTGAAAGATGACAATTACGATTTTGAGCTTTTTTAGAAGTACATCTAAAACCCAAAGAACTAATTGCCTGAGTACAACAAGCAAAGCAAGAAACAGTTCAATGGTTTCAAGAAGTAATACGATCCTTTCTGGGAATCTGTCCATTAATTTTCATCTGTATCATATTCTCAATCGAAATTGGTCAAAAAATATGTCAAGAAATATTTCCAGCATAATAAAAGCACTAATATCAGCTAATTCGATTCGACGTTCTCTAAAAAATACTTAGAACAATTACTAGCTAAGACAAGACTTTACTCAGGAGACTAAAATATTTCGAATGTATCGTAGTCTCTCAGCCCTGAAGAAATCGCTGAGATCTATTCTTCAAAAGAAGTTAAAATTTTCCAATAGAACAAAAGTGTGTTTGCACAGAATGAGCCTGTTAAGCTTTCTGTGAGGCTTAAAAACATTGATAAAATGTTTGTGAAGGTCTTCAATTTCCTTCCTGAGAATTACTACATTAAGCACTAAGCTGAGTTTAATCATCACATTGATCTTGATGGTATTTTTGATGTTAAAAAAAATTATGTTTAAAATTGTTTTGAATGCTTTTTGTTCTAATTTTTGGTTGTAATTGTACATAACCCAACAGGATTGAATCCAAGTGAAGAAGTCAAATTTGATTTTACTGAAGGAAATATCCACCCGTGCACTAGATTTACCAAAACATTTGATTTTGAGTCGATTTCAAAAGCCAACAAAGGAATCTTCATTGTTGAATTCTTTTCTTCAGGAATAGCTTCTCGAGCTATAATCTACAAGGGAACTCTCTCGCATTTCTCCAGAACCACTATCGCTGGCTAAGAAATCCTTATCCTAGATGAAACTGGTACATAAAATAAATTAGATTCTTGTTAATTTTCATTTGAATTTCACATAGGTACAATCCAAACTGGTGAACGAGTCGGAATATGGCTAGACAGTGTATTTTACCAAGCAGATAAGAACACAGGACGCATTTTGATTCCATTTAGTGCTAGTTCTTCATTTAAAAATGTGATTTTGGTATCTGGTAGCTTTGCTAAATTAGCTTCTTTCTAGCATGAATCTGAAAACTTTGTGTTTTCCTCCGATTTCATCTACAACTAGGAATCATTTATCCTAGGAAATCAAGTAACAAATTCACATTTTTTGATAATTTATCTTTTCTTTAGCTCTAACTTCATTACTTCTTTGATTGTAGGTTCGAATGATAATCGAGCCTAATTTGAAAATCAATAGTGAAGTTGCTAGTCTGGAAATTGTTAAAGAAGTAGAAATCTCAATTGTCACGACTACAACTGAAGATGTCCCATAGACTACAAGAATCAGCCTTAAACATCTCTAAAATAACAAAGCCATAGTTGCTGAGTTCCCTCTACCTGCAAAAACAAAGAATGTTAAAATCAATTTAACTGGTAAGATCACTCCAATGACAAAAAAAGAAGATATCACAGTGAGTGCTGCACACAATATTAACATTAATCAGCACATCTATAGCTTAAGTTACTCATCACTTCTTTTGCATCACAGTGATCAATATTACCTAGTAGCTCTTGGAAAAAATGGAGAATCTCTAAAAGGAATTTCAGTAGATGTTACATTAACTCATCAATAACTCAACAAAGTATCTGACAAAACTTTAAACTTTGAGACTGATGAGCAAGGAAGAATCGCACTTGGCTAACTTCTGAATGTTTTGCAAATCTTTGCTTCATTTTCAGTACAATATAAATTGGCTTTTTGTTCTTTTTTACTTAAATTCACTTGTCAATTTACTTTTAGAGAAACTCCTAAAATGTATCTGGTTCATGGCACATAGACAGACAAAGAATTCGAGGTCTTCAATCTCTTCCTAAAATTTACGACATTTCAGAAAATGCAACAGTTCGTATCCCATTGCTAGTTCACAGCAATATTGATGAAACTGAGCAAGTTGACAGATCACTTTTCTCCCTTGTATAACTCACTGATAATGATTACAACAGTCTCCATTTATCATCGCCAACGAGAATTCCAGCTATTTGTATTTCTAATAAAACCAGCAATATAAAAATTGAATCTGGATAACTTGTGATTAGTGGACTCTAAAGTGGGTCTTACATGCTGAGATCTAAGGAAAATTCAACTAACTTCTTTGTGAAAGTGCATAAAAATAGCTAGCCTTGGTAATATTAACCAGGTGCTCGTTCTTTGATAGATCAGAATAAATTATTCCTGGATCTTGCAGAATCTGCTGCAGAACTTCATCCAAGAGTGGAGCACTTAGAATATTCGAGTAGTAAATGCAAAATTTAACTCAGCAAAGGAGCAGATTATTCCAATGCTAGGGTGCATATTCTTGCCTGGCAATTCTACCCTGATGGTCTTTCAAATCCTATTGGAACTTATCAAGGCGTCCATAATAATGATTAAAAAAAATAAGTCAATCTTGCAGCACCTGTAATAACAAAAAATACACTTGAACAAAAGGTTGGTTATTGATTGTTTTATAATGTTTTCTTTATTATTAAACAGGCTAATAAGTACATGTCAAATCGTCAGCTTGGTGATGAGTTTGCGTATGTGCTAGATAGAAAAATACAAACTCGTTATATTGGAAATTCCTTAGAAAAGCCTTCGCTTGCGCTCAAGCGAAATCTCGTAAAAACTACCACTTTTGATACTTAGTAGCTTCGCTAGGATGGAAGGAGGAGATCAAGATCAGGTTCGGTGTCACCTCCTAACGAAGAATTAAAGTAATTCGATGCTTCGTTTATGAGTGTTGACAGGAGGAACTCCGATCCAAGATCTCCTAGAAAAGAATAATGTGAAAATTAGGAATTCTTGGATTTTAGCTATTGCGAATGTAATTGAATTGTTCTCCGGTTTTTCTGAACAAAATTAGCAAAAAATAATGAAACTGTTTGTTTATTTTTTCAAAAAAGTTGAGGAAAATCAGATTATGAAGGAAGACAAGAAAAAGAGAAAATCACCTCTAGGCAACAAAAACGCTGATGATGTGCTAACATTCAAAGAACCCGCCTATTCTGTATCAGCTAGACCCATTGATTCTCATTTGAATTTCTTGAAGAAAAACTGCCTAATCTTAGCCAACTTAAAACCTGATGGAGATGGCATAATTGAGTTTGACAGCTTATTATCTTCTTATTCAGGAATCTAAGTGGTATTACGCACTCCAACATCGCACAGCGTGCATGTATATGATTTAGCAAGTGTTGAAGAATCAGTTGAATCCAGAGATTTGCGATAAAAAAGCACCCTTTCTAAGGATAAATTCTATTCGATATTCAGGAACACTTAATCAGTGTTGAAAGGTGAAATCTGCACAGTAGAAGACATTACGTCAACGGAATTCCAAGTTATCGATAGTCTCAACAAAGTATTTGATTATTAGTAAGAATTGTCTAGATTCACGAATACTCTTAATGAAACCATAACGAATAAATCATACAACTAAGAATGGAGTTTCCTAAAAAAATGGAACACGTTAGATATCCAAGAGAAGCATGCTAAGTACGCCTAGTACACCTCTCACGAACTTAACTTCTTCTTATTCTTAAAGGACAATTAATTCTTCTAATCGGTTGTATTGACTCATCTAGCAAACAAGATTGAACTTAGCTTAGTCGATATGTTTTTACTTGGGTAACATAAACGGCTATTGGAGAAGTATTTCCACTTAGAATTGCTAAGCACGTATAATGTTTTCGAGTTTATTCTGATTATCATGGCGCTTATCTCAACGAATCAAGTAATATTTTGTCAAATTTTTTACACCAACTTCATTTCTATTTCTGAAGCGTTTATTGATATTTTTAGCTAAATTTTTGTTTCATTTCATTTGGTGTTTTATCTTTTTTATTGTTAGAGAGACAAAGCACAACTTATTGGTACTATTCTGAATCAGCAAGTCAAATTGAATGTTGAAGATAAAGAAATTTACAAAAAATACTTTGATATTATTCTGAATAATAATAATACCAACAATAACACTAATAATAACTCCGCAAAGCTGTTTGGCCAGGCTAAATAGCAAGGGTACAAAAGCAAGGGAGGAATGAAAAAGATACAAAAATAATAATATTAAGAATAAGAAGATGATGATGACGCTTGCAGTGAAAGTCTAGAAAGTGATGATGGTGAAGAAGAAGAGGAATAATTTTCAGATAACTAAAATATTGAATTTGATGATGATGATAGTGATGAAATGAATGATGACTTTGGCAGAGACAGAGGTGGTAGCAGAAATCGAAACAATTACGCTCAAGATAAAAAGAAAGAAAGAAAAGAAAAGGCTAAAACTAACTAATACAAATTCAATCCATTCTAACCAACTTATCAGCAATAGCGGTAACTTTTCTAATCGGAGAGAAAAGGGCTCTAAGAGACGAGTGAATATGTTGAGAGATAGTATTTTAACCAAAAAGATAGCTATGAGTATTCAGCTGAGTTATTCCGACCAAATGCATTCTGGAGTGAACTTGCAAATCATCTTTTAGGGAAATCTTCTTTTGAGAATTTCTTATCAACGTAGTTTCCTCAGTGCACAACTAGCCATTCTGAAATGATAATAATTCTCGCTTTATTAGCACTTCCATTTGAATCGCCTACACATGCTATCTCATCAGAAAAAGGAATCGATTAGACTCTTAAAGCTGCTGAAAACTTGTTACTTTTCACGAAGGAAATCAGAGAAACAACTTCGAAACTGGGTTCTTAGATTATGATCAATCAGCGGTTTTTTGATCCTAACGATAAGTTTGAGACTTAAGGCGATGAGAAGTTTGAAAAGAACGCCACAGCATTCATTACTTCTTATATATATGGGTGCTAAGTCATTGTGACAAATTGCACTGGTGGTACACAAGAAGTTTAGGCACTCACTGAGGTAACCTATTATTTAGATTTTTAAAAGAAAAAAAATATTTATGTTTTACTTTTTGATTTAATTCAATAGGTCCCTGAAGGTTCAATTCCCGTTTCGACAATTGAGTACACTAAAACCTACACTCAGAAGCTTGATTCCTACAGCACAAAGATCATCGAATTCTATTTCTACTTCCCTTGTGTCGGAAACTTTGGAATTTATCCAGCGAATGTATCCAAAAATGGGGAAGTGCTCTGCGTAGCTGGTGGGATGGTTTTCGAAGTATAAATTAAACCAAAAGAGCGAGAAGCAAAAACATTAGCTGAAGTCTTGCAGGAAGGATCTAAGGAAAAGATTTTAAGTTTCCTGCAAGAGAGAAATTGGAATGAAGTCGTGAATTAAGGAATCTAGTAGCTCAAACCTATTCTTAGTTTTTGCAATGATAAAGATTTTTATCTGAGATTAGTCGCGATTCTTAGATAGCAGAGTATTTTTAACGAAGACATCTGGAAATATAGTCTTCTGCATGCAGACCAATCGACCTTAGTTGAATATCTAAACACTGAATCCATGCGGGATTGCATTTCGAAATATGTCTAACATTTGAAATGCTCTCTTTTGAAGATGCCGTAAGAAATCGGAGAATGGAAGTGTATCCGTGAATATTATCCGTTGTTGAATTCAAGAGTGCATCTTCTCAAGAGGGATACAGCTAGTATCTTAAACAGATAATTCAGATAAACATATTGCTAATTTCTGCGTTATCTAGCTGAAAAAGGGATTCAAAAGTTAGGAGCAATAGATAGATTAGTGTTTGTGTACTATTTGCTGCTGTAAGACAGAGTTGAATCAGCCATAGGATAGTTTGAGTAGATTGATGTTAAAGAAATTACTGAAGGACAAGGATCAATTTAATATGATTATGTTGCTGCATATCTTGACTTCTATAAAGGACATCCTAACTTCATAGTAGCAAGAGAAATCATTGAAAAATATCTCGATTATCCAGTCACTTCATGGAGAAATCTCTTCTATGACATGGCTAACTAGCTATCAGAGTACGACGGAGAAGATCTCGTCGATCAAGAATTAGTAAAAAGAAGAAAAGGATCTCACTCAAGAATATTTTGGTTTCTTATTGTTATTGTATTTTTTTTGGTTATTTCCTCTCAGAAACAATTGCGAATAAGCAAAGAGAAAACAGAAGAAAAAGTGAGCTCTGAGAAACTGCAGACGTTTAAACTCCGCATGGATGACAAACAAATTGTCATCGAGCACAAGGTAAATAATTAGATTTATCTCTTTTCTCAAATTTGTAACTCTCTTCTTGCGCTTTGATTTTTACGATTTTTGTAGAATGTTGACCCAAAAGTGTAGTTGTTGTACTACAAAATCGATTTGGAGGTGTTCTTCTCAAAGAAGCCATTTGTCTCCACAATATCAGAAGATTTCAGCTACTTGCAGGCGAGTGAAAGTGAAACTGTTGTTTTGAATGAAGAGGACAAACTAGCCACTGCTCCATCAGTGTCGAGATTCAATCTACCATAAAATCTGCAAAGCTCTAGTGTCTACATCTAAGCACTCAATAGTCCTTTTTTGAAAGACGGAGCAACATACTTCTCCAGTAAACTGAAGGTTTCCCTTTTCTCCGATGATGCCCAGCTCAAAGTCACAGATTCTAATGCCTCACCATTATCTAGGATCTATATTAAAGTGTTTTCAAAGAATGCAGCTGGTACTATTTCTTTCATCAAAGACGGCTACACTGATCTTCGTGGGAAGTTTGACTATTTACTCAGCAGCTCTGTAAAACTTGCAGATATTGATCGTCTTTCTATCTTTGTTACTAGTGATGATCTTGGATCACTTATCCTAGAAGCTAAGCCTCCGAAAAGGATTGGATAGTACTCCGAAACTGTTCAACTCAAATCCAAAAATTGGAATAATTGCTTGCAAGAAAAGAAACTTAAAAATTGCAGAAAATGAAACAAAATTGAGCTGTTTTAACATAATTTAAGCCCTACCAATGCAAGAAAAGTAAACAATATTCGTCTTTTGCCAATTCATTTTTTTTATGTTTTCAAGGTTTTCAACCTTTAAATGAACCATCAATTCTTTTTCTTTCCTAATATCCTAACATTATCTTTAAGATTTTTCTTTTATTGATAGTATCTCTCTTCTTTTAATAGAAAAAATGATAATAATCTTGAAAAACAATTATCTAATCTCAAGAAAAAATAATAAGTCAATCTTTCGAATAAATAAAATTGTATGCTTGACAATTTCGCCAATGAATAAAATTAATCAATTTTTCTTTAAAATACTTAGACATTTTGGCAGAGTAGATTAAAAAATTTATATCAGACATTATATTATTTTAATAATTTATCAAAATAATCAGATTTTCTCAAAAATAATAATCAAAAAATTAATAAAATCATAAACAAATATATTAACAAGCAATAAGAAGAAGAAAATACACTAATTGAATAAAAATAATCATAATAATATCTACACTTTTCCCTTTTCAGCTAATTTCAAGAAATTAGTAAAATTAAAAAAAACTAAAACCAAACCAAACCCAAACGATTGTTTCAACCACCAGGGACTCTTGCGAAGTTAGTCCTTGTACATTAACATGTTTCATCAAGATACTTTGTAGTATACCATTCATTTTCATAGTCCTCCAAAACCCCACAACAACTTGCACAATATGTTTTCTTTTTGACATAATACTAGTCCTAGAAGTAGGAAATGCATGCATCAGTTGGAGGAAATAGGCTAGTGTCTTGAGTAAAGTAAGGGTGCTCTTCATTATCCACACTATTGTCGTAATTAAAGATAGAAATGGTATTATTATTATCCTTGTAATATCCAATATCCTTAATATTCTCATGATGTTGGAATTAGTCATAACTGTTGAACTATTCCTCCAAATCGTTTCTCTATTTTTCGCATTCTTGAGTATTCAAACCAAGTTCGATAATTTTAGCTTCAAACGAATGAGGATGATCTCTCAAATTGCACTCAAATGAAACATTCACAAACGAATCTGAGATCTCCTGATATGTATTGTTCTGATTGATTTATCGATATTCAATTGTCCCATCTGAAGTCTGAGAAGCGATTATTGAGTATGAATTTGAATTTGGATCGGAATCAAGATCGAAGGAGATCTACTTTTCAATTTCATTCTCTAATTCATAAAGAATCGGTTTTGATGGTTCGTAACAATTATTAATGTCAAAGTATCCATCGAAATCGTATAAATCGAAGCATTCAGTAGAATAGACTGGATAGATTGTAGACTACTCACAATTCATTCCATCTACTGAGTTTTTATTTGGTTCGCTAGCATCCTCCTCAGGAATAATTTAGATTCTACTATCTGACATAGTAGATTCTTAGGAATTATTATTTGATATGTTTTGCTGTTTGGAAACTTCTTTGATTTCAGAGATCTTGCGCTTCTTGCTAATAGTATCCCCTTGATCAGTCTGATATGGATTAGATTTTTCGCAATATTAGATTTTCTCCCCAAATTCCGCTACGTCTTTGTTTAATTTTATTATTAAGTCTTTAGATTCTTTTTCTATCTAGGGATTCTGTTTTTTATTGACTATTTCAGCATACAAGTTAAGTAAATCAACAAGGATAATCGAGGAGGGTCTCTTTCTCGGTGAAATTTTCCTAGCTTCTCTAATCTTGTCATCTCTTTACTTAAATTGTTCATCCCAGTCAATAATTTATGTTAAAAATCGTATTTAAGTTTGTCCAATACGACACTTGTTTCCCTTTTTTTTGATGATCTTAGCAATCTGTACTAGTGCTGGATCAGAATCTTTGAAATTTCGCTTAGGCATTCGAGAATTATTGTATATATATTTCATTTCTTCCTTGCTGGGGGCATTTTTTCGTTGTTTTTTCAATTTTTAAGCAATATTCATAGGAAGTTATTTTTTATGTTAATTTTTAGTGAATCTGCAGATTTTTTTTTTAGGCTGTTGACGATTCTTTTGAGGGATTAATTGTTTATTAATTAATTAAGCGAGTCAGTTGCCTGGGGAATATAAGCACATTAGATTTATCTTGGAGATTCTAATGTATTTTAATCACCGAATAATAATGCTAATAATAGTATCTAATTTTTGGGTGAGAATACTGGCTCAAACAAAGTGTTGGATTAATCTTGCTGAATTTTTTTCTGCGTAAAGTCTACCTATTTTGGATTAAAATCAAATTTTTCTCAGGCTAGTCAACTTGATGTATATTTAATTATCAAGAAATTGTCAATAGATGAAATATTTTTAGCTTGTTGCTTCGAATTCATGTGGTTTATGTCCATTTCTTTTTAAAATGTTAGTAGAAATGGACATATTGGTATTGCATGAAGAAGATCAATAATAATTAAAGTTGATCTTTATTGGTGGGCTCTTAGGGGCATAATCGATGATTATTCGTAGGCTGGTCTGAAATTATTATAAACAATTGCAAGCTCTGGGATCCATACAATTGGGAAAAGCTGCAGCTATTTAAAATTAATTATTAACCTTGTATTTATGTAATCTTATTCTAAAAATGATTTAATTCAAGCGGGGGTGTTGTTAAAGCAGTGATTTAAGAGAGACACTTTCGATGTCTATTTTAATTTTAGAGATTTAAGTCATGGTTGTTCGAGGATCTTCAGAATAGAGTGAGCTCAAAAGAATGAGCGTAACTTGAGTCGAAAAATATGTTGAACCACAGAATCTACGAGAGGATCGAAGATAAGAAGGGATGGAGGAATATGAAAGAGAAATGAGGATGATATGGTTTTGTTTTAGACTAAAAAGAGTTTTTATTATTTTGAAGTTATTTTTTAGAATAAGTTGTAAAGAAAATAAAGAAAAACGAAGATAATAGGTTATTCTTTGAAAAAATAAAGATTCGTTTGTTAATGAAGTATTTAGGCTTTCTCAGGCAGCTATGCTTTAAACATTTAAAAGTTTTGAAAATTAGCTAAACAAAATATAAAATAATGATTATAAAAGTGCATGAAATGTCTATGTTTAGTTTAAAATCGAAAATCCCGAAGTCGTGTGCAGCCCTTATTTAACTTGAAGATCAGTGAGAAAAAATTGTGCAGCGGATTCTTAACAAAGAAGAAAAAATAAACGCCCGCTTGCTAGATTAATAACTGAAATATATCTTCTCATACGAAATGGGCTAAAACATAAGAAAAATGCCAATTGTTTTTCCAAAAAGAAACTAGAAATGAAATATTTCAACATCAATAACAACAAAATCATTCTTGAGCAATCAAGCAAGGCTATGTTAACATCATTGCGTGATAAGCCCTACTGTTTACACGTCAACAGAAACAAGCAAATAAGAATTCCTTTGCTCAAAATAATATGATATTTTAAATAATTCACCTATGTGACTTATTAACCACATTTTTCACCCAAATCTCAACATTTTTTTTAGTTTTTACTTTATTTTCTTCACAAAGAACAATGAAACGTTGATTAAATCCTTTCTCTTTTGTTTAAGCCTGTATTAATACATTATTATTTCGATTAATCTATTCTTCAATAATAATAACAATATTCAGATCTCTATCTATTAAGGTAAGTATCCACAGATTCACAAGAATAATAAAAAATAATTAACACAACAAGAGAAAGAGAGAAAAACAAATTTTTGATACCCTTATCAGAGCTAACATGAACAACCTGTTGAAACAAGCATTGACTAAAGGCAAGCCTCCTAAATTACCTGAAGAGTTGATGCGTATGTTTATTAAATATTTGCTTAAGGATAGGTAGAATTATCCTAAGAACCATAACACTAGAGAGATTTAGATGTTTGTTGTAGCTGAAAAAATTATAATATCTTCTGATAAAAATGATTGTTTAATGAATGTTGCTTTGGATAACTTTTATTCTGTGGATTAATTTGTTTAGATCATGAAATGGACGGAGAATAGGGATATCAAATGCCAGAGTGGTAAAAGCATAAATTCATTTATTTTTGAGTTTGTAGAAAGTCAGATGGAAGATCAGAAATTAATATTGAGGGTTTTGTTTTTCTTTTCTAGCAATGAAGAAGGACTTAGCGAGGATGGAAGGACATTGATGTTTCCTCCGAAAACGCATGGAATCGCAAATGATAAGTAGTATGCAGCATCTAAATGGGAAGATTACTTTGACAGCTTAGAATTCATGGAAAATGTAAGACAAAAAAAAAATCAAGATTTTTAAGTGAAAAATAAATTGAAGAAAGCTTAGTGATTACCTTGTTTTCTTCTTCTTTTTTTGATAAGGGTACTCCTGTGTATATTACTGGTGGAACAAGTGGCCCAGTGTTCTTATGCATGCACGGAGCTGGTGATTCAGCTTGCAGTTTTGCGTGTCTCGCTAAGGAAGTCAAACAATTTGGCACACTAGTTTCGTTTGATTTCAGAGGGCATGGTTTGAATAAAAGCTAGAGCAGCGAAGATCTCAGCATCGATACGCTTATCGGAGATTCCGAAGCAGTTTTTTAATTTGTGAGAACTAAATATCCAACTTTGACAATCATAATACTTGGGCATAGGTAAGATCATCAATGGCTCGATTATTTAGGCTAACAAAAATAGACAATATGTGAATTATTAACAGAAATAAAGTATCTATTTTCATTCTAATAAAACTGTAAAAAAAGTAATAAAACATCATTGATTTTGTGTTTAGTATGGGTGGTTCAGTGGCAGCAAAGTTAGCTGAAAAGCTGAATGTTCATAGTGAATCTAAAGAAATCATTAAAGGTAGAATATTGTTAGTTAAACTAACTTTTACAAATATCTGATGGTTTATTCAAAATATGAATTAAATTAAAATAGGGTTGATTGTGATCGACATTGTTGAAGGCTCAGCCATCGAGGCATTACCATTCATGGAGACAATAGTGAGCAGCAGACCTAATCGTTTTGAAAATATGGAGGGAGTCATTAGATGGCAGTAATAAACTCATTCCCTACATTTCATTCTTTTTTTAAGAATATTTTTATTTCAAATCAATCAAAAAAGATCATAGTAAAAGGATGATTGGTGATGATTGTTATTTATTTATTTATTTATTGAAGCACTCACACTAAATTAGTGAAAAACCTTGAGTCAGCTAGAGTGTCAGCTCCCCCCAAAGTTAAAGAAATTATCTCAGATGGAAAGAGTCATTTCGAATGGAAAGTTGATTTGATGAAATCGGAGAAACATTGGCTAGGCTGGTTTAAGGGACTTGACAGTGCGTTCCTTGGAGTTCCAGTCCCAAAAATGCTTATGCTAGCCGAGAGAGAAAGACTTGACAAAGAATTGATAATCGCAAATATGCAAGGTAAATTCTAACTCGTAGTGATCCAGGGTGTAGGTCATTACATTCAAGAAGATAATTTTAAGAAAACTGCATTCCATCTTCATTAATTCGTGGAGAGCTTCCGTATCCCAACAGATCAAGCTGACTAAAAGAAATTCGACGAGCTTGGATTAGGCAGCTTCCATCCTAATGTCAAGCCTTACGTTGAGGAGCAATGAAATAATTAATTTTAAAAAGATTAAAAATTCTGTTTTGAATTATGTTTATGTTTCTTTGCATGCTTTTAATAGTTTTGGAACAAATTTACCAAAAATAATTGATTAATCAGTACATTTTTTGGCTAATTTCTCAAAAATATTTCCACTCTCATAGCTTATTTGGAGTATTTATTACATATCAGTTTTTTTAGTGGGATTGATTCTGAAATTCTAAGAAAATAAAAACTGGTTTAGTATATCTATGTAGCATAACAGCACCAAAAATAATTAAAGGCAAGGAACAGTCAGATAAAACTGGAAAGAATTTTGTGAAGAGAATCTCAGTAAATCCAAATCAATCAATATGATTATTTTGTTTTAAGGAATACCCATCCTTGATATCTAAATTGAACTG